>ENA-OOXC01000008-OOXC01000008.1-human-gut-metagenome-genome-assembly--contig:-NODE-8-length-198676-cov-7.738975_pt1 | contig 198676 bp, 198 predicted proteins | sample MGYA00241578_ERZ501325 | MGnify/ENA primary metagenome ERZ501325 (study PRJEB25962, sample SAMEA2042737) | human gut metagenome | biome: human gut; feature: human-associated habitat; material: faeces...
TAAAGCGGTACGCGAGCTGGGTTCAGAACGTCGTGAGACAGTTCGGTCCTTATCTATCACAGGCGTAAGATATTTGAGAGGAGTTGCCCCTAGTACGAGAGGACCGGGGTGAAGGAACCGATGGTGCACCAGTTGTATCACCAGATGCATAGCTGGGTAGCCAAGTTCCGATGGGATAAACGCTGAAAGCATATAAGTGTGAAGCCCACCTCAAGATTAGATATCTCATGGCGAAAGTCAGTAAGACCCCAAGAAGACTACTTGGTTGATAGGCTGGAAGTGTAAGTATAGTAATATATTAAGCGGACCAGTACTAATAGGTCGAGGGCTTGACCAAGAAAAGAAGGAAGGATTTTCTAGCTGAGGGAGTTTGAGAAGACTTTTACATTATGTATTTTTGAGTGTGCTAAGGTACACTACAAAGATATTGGCAACGATGAAATAGGGGGTACACCTGTTCCCATACCGAACACAGAAGTTAAGCCCTATGATGCAGAAGATACTTTAGGTGAGAATCTAGGGGAAAATATGGGGTTGCCAATTTTTTTATATAATCCCACTTAGCTCAGTCGGTAGAGCATGCGGCTGTTAACCGCAGGGTCGTAGGTTCGAGCCCTACAGTGGGAGCCATAAAGAGTTTTCGTCGAACTTTTTGAAAGTCTTGGTATAACTTAATTTCAAGATTACAAAAATTTTGATGAACACAAAAACTGAAACCGTTTCAAAAGAAACGGTCTTTTTTTGACCAAAAATATTGAAAAAAGGAGGTTTTTGTGGTATTATGTTACAAATAACAAAAAAAGAAATCAATATGAGTAAAGAATTACTCTCTAAAATCGAATGGGAGTGCCGTTTAAAATTTAAAGGAAAGGAACAGCCACAAATAATAAATGGTTGTCTAAGAATTATTGAGCATACCAATTTAGCGTATGTAGAGCCCCATAGAGTTCTTATATTTTGATTTTGAATATCTTTATAATTTCACAAGTGGAGATATATTAGAAATAGATAGTATAGAAAAAATGTATAAAAAAAGCAAATTGGATAGTATTATAGAGAATATAAAAAATAAATAATTAGATTTGAGGAAAAGAATGAACAAGGTTGCATTAGTTACTGGTAGCTCAAGAGGAATAGGTAAAGCAATAGTAGAAGATTTCGCTAAAAAAGGGTATAATATTGTTATAAATTATATAAAAGAAAATGAAGAAGCGGAAAATTTGAAACAGGAGCTAGAAAAAGAATTTGAAATAAAAGCACTATGTATTAAGGCAGATGTTTCAAACGAGAATGAGGTTAAAGATATGATAAGAAATATTATAAATGAATTTGGAAAGATAGATGTACTGGTAAATAATGCTGGTATTGCTATTGATAAAGAATTTGAAGATAGAACTGTAGAAGATTGGAAAAAAACTTTAAATGTAAATTTAATTGCACCATTTATTGTAAGTAAATATGTTGGAAAAGAAATGTTAAAAAGTAAAAGTGGTAAAATAATAAATATATCTAGTACTAATGGAATAGATGCATTTTTTCCAACAAGTATAGATTATGATGCTTCAAAAGCAGGCTTAATTAATTTAACTCATAATTTAGCAATTCAATTTGCACCATATATAAATGTAAATTGTGTTGCACCAGGTTGGGTAAATACAGATATGAATAAAGATTTGCCTAAAGAATTAGTTGAAGAAGAAACTAATAGAATTTATAAAAAAAGATTTGCAGAACCAAGTGAAATAGCGAAAGTAGTTACATTTTTAGCTAGTAATGATGCAGATTTTATAAATGATGAAATAATAAAAGTTGATGGAGGTTATTAAAAATGAAAATATTAATTATTTGTAGTAAAGCATTTTATAAGGACATAGAACCAATAAAACAAAAATTAGAAGAAATGGGACATATAGTGGAATTACCAAACTCTTATTATGAGCCAGATGCTGAAAAGAAAAGCTGGAATTTAGGGCAAAAAGAACATGCAGAATTTAAAGCAAGAATGTTTAGAATGAGTGAAGAAAGAATTGCAACAATGGACGCAGTATTAACGTTAAATTTTGATAAAAATGGAAAGAAAAACTATATTGGAGGAGCTACATTTATTGAAATATATGAAGCTTTTATGAAAAATAAGAAAATTTACTTGTATAATGATATTCCAGAAGGAATGCTATATGATGAAATATCAGGTTTTTCTCCAATAGTTATAAATGGAGATTTGAATTTAGTAAAATAAAATGATAAAAAATTGTTGATATGTATTGCCAAACCCAAAATTTTATGTTAAATTAAAAATATAGTTATAGAACAAAAACAACGATTTGTGTATACATTCTTGTAAACTATTGCTATAACTACATTTGAAACGGAAATGAGTAACTTTTTTGCGTTATTTTTTTCGAATACGTCCTACGCAAAGGAGCCATATCAAGGGAGGTAATACCTCTCTTTTTTTATACGAGTCCAACTTCTCTTGTTGGACTCGTTTTTTCACATTATACAATCTATATTCATAATATATATAAAGGAATTATGTATGTATTTATGTGCTATGTAAAAAATAAAGCAGTTTGGAGGGATAAAAATAGATAATATAATTATAATTGTAATAGGTTTTTTAGCCAGTTTTATAGCAGTTATAACTCCAATTATAAAACTTAATAGCTCTATTACTTCTCTTACAAGCAGTATAAAAACTATGGGCAGTGATATTAATCAAATAAAACAAGATTTACAAGCTGTAAAAGATAAAAATCAAGAACAAGAAATCAAAATTGTTAAATTAGAGGAGAGAAAAGATAAATGTTAGATAAAATAAAAAAATTAATTGACGTTAAATCAATTGTTACAATATCTCTAACAATTGTATTTTGTTTAATGGCTTTAAAAGGGCAAATACAAGAACAATTTTTAACTATATATACTACAATAATTGCTTTTTACTTTGGAACACAGTACCAAAAAAATGAAAATGAAGAACGAAACAAAAATAATTAGAAAGGATTGATAAATCATGGATAGTGAAATAGAAAAAATGGATGATTTCGCAGAAATGGAGGATATTGAAAAATGAGTTATATTACAAAATTACCTTTTGAAGGTAAAATTAAAATAACATATCCTTATGGTGTAAAAGATAATAATTATAAAAGTGGATATCATCAGGGTATAGATATGGTTGGTATGAATAACAAGAATGTATATGCTATTTGTCATGGTGTTGTAAGTTATGCCGGTTGGGAAAATGTAAATAACAAAAAGCAAGGATTTGGACAATATGTTTCAATAAAATTTGATGAAACACAAAGTGGTTTTAAGAAGGTTTTTCTTGCACATTTAAATGGTATAAATGTTACTGCAGGACAAAAAGTAAATAATGCTACTATTGTTGGTACAATGGGAAGTACAGGATTTTCTACTGGTCCTCATACTCATGTTGAAATAAGAGAATATAATAACAATGGTAAATTAATTAAAATTTTAAATTCAGCATCATATATGGGTGTTCCAAATACTTATACAACAATTGATAGCGCTAATTATAGAATTGGAACAGGAAGTGGCAATTCAAATACTAATAAATATAAAATTATAACAAAGTTAGGAATTAATTTAAGAAATAGCTACTCAACAAATTCAGCAAAAATTACGGCTATTCCATACAATACTGAAGTTGATGTAAGTGAATTTTATAATGGAAATAATTGGTATTGGGGAAAAACTGTATATAATGGTAAAACAGGATGGTTTGCTTTAAAAACACAAAATGGTAAAGAAATATATGCTAAACCTATCTAAAAATAATATAAATGCATTATAACGTTTTTTTATAAAATTAATATAATAAAATAGGTGATAATTATGGAGTTTATAGATATTTTAATTTATCTTTTTGCGTGTTTTGGTCTTATTTTTACGATGGTTACAATTGTAGAACAAAATAATTGTAAGTTTTATAATAAATATTATTATATTGATAGAACTAAAAAAAATAATGAAATAATTGTAAAATTAACAGAATTTACAAATGATAATTATAATGATGTAATCAATAAATTAAAAAATGGTGATTATTCTAATATTTATGATTTAGCAAGCAATGTTGAAATAAAATATAATTGACAAAAATATCTCTTTTGTATAAAATATATACGAAAGAGGTGTTTTTATGTATTCACATTTTAAAGGAAATATAGAAGAAATATTTGAAGATAGAATAATTTTAGATGTAAATGACATAGGCTATGAAATATATATGCCTGAAAGTGAGATATTAAGTTTAAAGGAAGAAAAAAATAAAATAAAAATATATACATATTTACATGTAAGAGAAGATGATATGAAACTTTTTGGATTTAAATCAAGTAATAATTTAAATTTTTTTAAAAAACTAATAAATGTTAGTGGGGTTGGTCCAAAGATGGCTCTTGGCATAATATCTAATATCACACCAAAGGAAATGTGTGTAGCAATTGCAACAGAAAATATTATTGTATTAAAATCTATTCCTGGAATTGGCCCAAAGATGGCACAAAAAATAATCTTTGAACTAAAAGACAAAGTTCAAAAAGAGGATTTAACTAATATAACAGAAAAAGAAAATATAAAGGTAAAAAATGCTAAAAATATTAATGAAGCTATAACTGCTTTGGAGGTTTTAGGATATTCAAAACGTGAAATAACTGGTGTAATAGAAAGAATAAATATATCTGATGAAAAGGTTGAAGATATAATTAGGTTAATATTAAAAGAAATGCAAAAATAGTAAAAAAATGTAGACAAAAATTATGTTTTATGATATGATTTTAAGGGTATAATAGTATTATTATATGGGTTGAATATGAAAGGAAAAAACATATGATAGAGTTTATAAATGTTAATAAAGAATATAATCACGGAGTAAAAGCTCTAGAAAATATTAATATCAAGATAAATAAAGGAGAATTTGTTTTCTTGGTTGGGCCATCTGGTTCAGGGAAATCAACATTTTTGAAGCTAATGATAAGAGAGGAAGATGTATCTTCAGGAAAAGTTATAATTGACGGAAGTAATGTTAGTGAACTTAAACCAAAAGAGGTACCATATCTTAGAAGAAAGATAGGATTTGTATTCCAAGATTTTAGATTATTATATGATAGAACTGTAGCTGAAAATATAGAATTTGCTTTAAGAGTTATTGAATCATCTGAAAGAGAAATAAAAACTCAAAAAAAAGCAGTACTTGAAATGGTAGGATTAACAGGTAAGGAAAATGCATATCCAAATCAATTATCTGGTGGTGAACAACAACGTGTTGCTTTAGCACGTGCTATGGCAACAAAGCCACCAATTATAATTGCAGATGAACCAACAGGAAATTTGGACCCAGCTACTGCAGGAGATATTTTTAAAACGTTAAACGAGATAAATGCTAGAGGAACAACAGTGCTTGTAGTAACACATGCAAAGGATATAGTAGATAGAATGGGGAAAAGAGTAATTGCCCTTGACCATGGAAGAATCGTAAAAGATGACATGAAGGGAGGATACTAAAGATGACAACAAATACATATTTAATTAAAGAAGGGTATGAAAACTTAAAAAAACATGGTTCAAAAACATTTTCAACTATGCTTATAATTTGTGCCACAATGTTAGTTCTTGGGATTTTTATGATACTGTTTACAAATGTTAACAAAAATGTTGAAACAGTAAAAGTTGAACAAGGAATACAAGCTTTTATTGAAGATACAGCAACAGATGCTGATATAGAGTATATAAAAGATGCAATAAAAAAAATTGATGGTGTTGGCGAAATACGTTATATAAGTAAGGACGAAGCTTATGAAGATGCAAAAAATGTATTTAAAGATCAGGAATATTTTTTAGAAGGTTTGGATAAGGTCCAAATATTTCCAGCATCATATGTTGTTAAATTTGCAGATATAGAAAAAGCAGATAATATTAAATCTCAAATAGAGAAAATTGATGGAATTTATAAAGTTAAATATAATTCATCTACTATAAATGCGGTAATTTCAATATCAAAAATAGCAAATATATTTTTACTTGGAATAGGTGTTGTTCTACTTGTAGTTAGTATATTTATAATTTCAAATACAATAAAACTTGCAGTATATTCAAATAAACGTGAAATATTTATTATGAGATATATTGGAGCAACAAATAAATTTATAAAGAAACCATTTGTCATAGAAGGAGCAATAATGGGAATTGTATCAGCATTAATTTCATTTATGCTAATATCAATTGTCTATGTAGTTATATACGCAAGAATTCCAAAAGTAGGATCATCTTTAGGTGTTTTTGGATTTATACCATACACATCATTATGGTGGATGATACTTGCAATATATATAGTTTTAGGACTATTTATTGGAATACTTGGAAGTAGTATATCAATAAAGAAGTATCTAAAAGCATAGGAGAGAGTAATGCAAAAAAGAAAGATCATAAGAAGTGTTTTAATTGTTTCATTATTTAGCTGTTTCTTAACAACATTAAGTAATATAAATGCAGAAAGTACTTTATCAAAATATAATAAAGAATTACAAGAGGTTAAAGAAAAGGAAAAAGAAAATGCTAGTAAATTAACTGGAATACAAAAGGATATAGCGGAGTATAACTATGAGATTGCAGATCTAGATGAAAAAATGATGGAAGCAACATCTGATCTGGCTGATCTTCAAAACAAAAAAGACAACTTGAATAAAAGTTTAGAGGAAAATCAAGAAGCTTTAGCAGATTCTACAAAATTATATGATAGGGTTGAAAAAACATATGAAGATATGTTAAGAACAGTATATGAAAATGGTTTCCCAAGCATTTTTGAGTTTTTAGCTTCATCAAAGAATGTAATTGATTTTATTACAAAAATGAATACATACCAAAATGTTTTAGAGTATAATAAAGATATTGTAACAAACGCAAAAGGTAAAAAGAACTATATAAACTATGTTAAAAAAAATGTAGAAAGACAAAAAATGGACATATCGCAACTTGAAAGTGATGTAAATAAAAAGATAGAATTGTTAAATAAAACATTAGAAGAAAAACAAAAAGTTGTAAATGGATTACAAAATTCACAAAGTGAATTAAAATCAAATTCGGAAGAATTAGCAAAGCAAAGAGAAGATGCATTAAAGAAAATAGACGATGAAATAGAAAAAGCATACAGAGCATCTTTAAATCCAAATAATAATCAAGGAGGTACAGGAGCAGCTACAGAATTTACAGGAGGTAATTTTGCTTGGCCAGCACCTGGGTATAACACAATAACAACAACTTTTGGTTTTGTTTATTATTTAGTTAATCCAAATGGAAGTGCCCATACAGGATGTGATATTGCTGGTGCAAATATATTTGGTAAACCAATAGTTGCTGCAGAATCTGGAACAGTAATAGTTGCAGGTTACAATGCTGGAGGCTATGGAAATTATGTTATGATAGATCATGGAAAATGTACGCAAGATGGAAATAATTATATAACTCTTTATGGACATGCAAGTGCTTTAGCTGTTCAAAAAGGAGATAAAGTAACTAAAGGACAAACGATTGCTTATGTTGGAAGTACCGGTAACTCAACAGGACCGCATTTACATTTTGAAATGAGAATAAATGGAAAGATAACAGATCCATTAGTACAGTATCCATCACTTAGCTTTGATTATAGATAATAGAAAAGGGGGGAGAGTAATGAAAATGTACAGTAAAAATATAAAAAAAATTATGGCAGCTTCATCTGCCACAATATTAATGTGGACAAGTATTAATTGTATAAGTGCTGACTCTTTATCTGATGCAAAGCAAAAAAAACAAAATATTCAAAATCAAATAACAACTAATAATAAAAAAATATCTAGTACAGAAAGTGAAGCAACGGAGTACTTAAAGCAGGTAGATGAACTAAATAAAAAAATATCTGAATATACGAATAACTTATCAAATCTTGAGGATAAGGTTGATGCCGTAAATAAAAAAATTGGAGAATATGAAAATGATTTACAAAATTCATCTCAAAGGTACAGTAGTGCAGAAGATTTGTATGCTGTAAGACTTAGATCAATATATGAAAATGGCATGCCAAATGTAATAGATATACTTTTTGAATCTAAAGGTATAACAGATTTCTTCTCTAAATTAAATGTATATCAAAGTGTAGTTGAGTATGATAAATCAATGGTAAATAATATAGATGGGGAAAAGGAATATATTGATAATGTAAAAAGTGATATTGAAGTTCAAAAGGTTCAACTTGATCAACTAAAATATGATGTTGAAAAGGCAACTAAAACGCTTAATGATGCAAAATCACAAAAACAAGCTAAAGTTGATGAATTAAATAAATCTAAAGAAAAATTACAAGCTGTAAATACTGTTTTAAATAAAGAAGCTGAAGATTTAAATAATCAAATTGCAGCTGAAATAGCAGCCAGAGAAAAAAAGAAATCTGAATCAAAATCAAGTTCTGATGGATCATCATCAATTGTAGCTTCTAATGGAAAATTTGATTGGCCATTAAAAGGATATGGTAAGAATAGAATTACTGCTACATTTCCAAAATACCCTGATGGTACAAGACATGATGGAATTGATATAGGTGTTCCAGTTGGTACTCCTGTATATGCAGCAGCAGCGGGGGAAGTTGTAGTTTCTAAGTATTATTTAACAGGTAATTATGATGGCTCATACAGAGATGGTTATGGAAATTATGTTATGATAGACCATGGAGATTATTATACTTTATATGGACATTTGCAATATAAAAAAGTTGTATCAGCAGGGCAATCTGTAAGTAAAGGTCAATTAATTGCATACACAGCTAGCACAGGAAATTCAACAGGACCTCACTTGCATTTTGAAGTAAGAAAGAGTAGTTCTTATGGAAGTGCTGTAAATCCAATGCAATTTTTTAACTAAAAAACAAAAAATATTACATAAAAAGCAAAAAATATGAAAAAACTATTGACTTATTTTTATTTTTATTAGATAATGTAAATATGATTTTATCGTAGGGGGTTAATGATATGAGTGCTGCAATAGTAAATAAGTTTATGCGTATGATGGGAATAGGAGAAAATGATGAAGATAACGAATATGATGATGAAGTAGATTGCTATGATGAGGAAGAACAAGATGAGGTAGAAAATAGGGAAGTTCCAAAAGCAAGAAGAAGTTTTAGAGATATTGAATCTTCAAATCCATATTCTAAAAATAATAATCAAACTAAAGTTATACCTATGAATACAGCCGTATCATCATCTAAAATGGTTATAACTCAACCAACATGCTATGCTGATGTTGAGGAAATAGGAGAGTATTTAAAATTAAGAAAATCTGTAATTATTAATCTAGAGAATGTTGGAAAAGAAGATGCAATAAGAATATTAGATTTCTTAGGAGGAGCTACTTTTATGGTTGAAGGTACAATCCAAAAAGTGTCAAATCTTATTTATTTACTAACACCAAAAGATGTTGAAATACAAAATGATGTTGAAAAAAGCCAATACAAGCAGAAAATGTCTTTTTCTTGGCTTAAGTAGACTTTACTTAAAGCAGGCTAAATTTGGTCTGCTTTTTATTAAAAAAGGAGGTTATATATATGTTAACACCAAATGATATTGAAAACAAAGTTTTTAAAAAATCTAAAATGAAAGGCTATGATATTGATGATGTAGAAGATTTTCTTGAACAGTTACTTGCAGATTATGAAGCATTATATAAAGAAAATGCAGAAATAAAGGACAAGTTTAATGCTATGCAAGAATCAATTTCTTATTATAAATCAGTAGAAGAAGGTATTAATAAAACTATTGAAAATGCTCAATCAACTGCTGACAATATGAAAGAAGTTGCAAAAAGAGAAGCTGAAACTATAAAACAGGAAGCAGAAGCGGATGCAAGAAGGCATATTGAAGAGCTTAACAATGAAATAAGAAGAAAAGAAGAACTATTAGAAGATAAGAAAAAACAAATGCAAATTTATCGTATAAGAGTAAGTTCTATGCTTGAAGCACAATTAAAAATTTTAAATGAAGATGAAGATTTGAAATAAGTAATAAAAAGGTCGAAATGTATATTTTGGACCTTTTTATTTATTTATGTATTGCAAGAGTGCTAAAAATGTGTTAAAATATACCAGTAAAAGAAGAGAGGATGTAATTTATGTTTGATAAACTTGAAGAAATTGAAAAAAAGTACGTTGATTTAACTGAAAAAATATCTGATCCTGATATAATATCTAATCAATCACTTTTTAAAAAGTATATGAAGGAACACTCAAATTTAACAGATGTTGTTGCAAAGTATAGAGAATATAAAAAAGTAAAAGAAAATATGGATGAAGCAAAAGAACTTATGAACGATAAAGAAATGAAAGAATTTGCTGAAGAAGAATTTTATTCTTCAAAACAAAAACTTGAAAATATAGAGGAAGAGTTGAAATTTTTGTTAATTCCAAAGGACGAAAATGATGATAGCAATGTTATTATTGAAATAAGAGGAGGAGCTGGTGGTGAAGAAGCTGCTTTGTTTGCATATAACTTATATAGAATGTATACAATGTATGCTGATTTAAAACACTGGCAAGTTGAAGTAATTGATATAAATGAAACAGGTATAGGTGGACTTAAAGAAGTTTCATTTATGATAAAAGGAAAAGGTGCTTATAGTAAATTAAAATTTGAGAGTGGAGTACATAGAGTTCAACGTGTTCCTGAAACAGAGGCAAGTGGAAGAATTCATACTTCTACAGTTACGGTTGCAGTACTACCAGAAGTTGAAGATGTAGAAATTGAGATAAATCAAAATGATTTAAGAATAGATACATATAGAGCAAGTGGAGCAGGTGGCCAACATGTAAATAAAACTTCATCAGCAATACGTATAACACATATACCAACTGGTGTTGTTGTTGCTTGCCAAAGTGAAAGGTCACAACTTCAAAATAGAGAAACTGCAATGAAAATGCTTAGATCAAAATTATATGAAATAGAACAGGAAAAACAAAACAAAGAACTTACAAATAAAAGAAGACTTCAAGTTGGAAGCGGTGCAAGAAGTGAAAAAATAAGGACATATAACTATCCTCAAAGTAGGGTAACTGATCATAGAATTAATTTTACAATTTATCAATTAGAGAGCTTTTTAAATGGTAATTTAGATGAAATGATAGATGCTCTTGCAGCGGCAGATAAGGCAGATAGGTTAAAAGAAGGGGCATTATAATATGAAAAAAATTGATTTTAAAAAGATAACATTGATTTTAGAAATTTTAAGTATTATTTCGTTTATTGTATCTTTAGTAATTTTTATAATTAAGTTTTTAAGAACTGATGGAATATTAAGTATTACAACTGTAACTATGGATAATTTAATAAAGACTACTGTTATTTGTTTTGGCTTGTTAGGAGTTATATTGATTACAAGTTTAATTTTAAGAATTATATTTATGAAAATTGATAATACTGATGAATCAAAACTGATTGCGAGTAGAACAATAGTTGCATGCTTGGTATTTATGATTATATTATTTTTGATATTTTATTATTTGTGTATATATAATACTCAATATTCAATTTTTGAATTTTTAAAGTCTTTATAAAAAAGGCAAAAAGCTATTGACTTGTTTTAAGACATATGTTATAATATTATAAATTGTTTCAAAAGCAAAATACTATGTAAACTCAAGTTCAAAAGGTGGTTGAAATAGTGGTAAAATGTAAAAAAATAAGTTAATAAAATAGTATAAGAATCAAATTAGTTTTCAAATTATGTAAACTAATTTGGCTTTTTGTCGTCTTTTTTAATATGTTTTTTGGGGGTATAAAAATGGTTCATGAAGTAAAAAATGGAAAAGCAACTAGAATGAGTTTTTCAAACATTAAAGAGGTAATTGAAATGCCTGATTTAATTGATATTCAAAAACAATCTTATGAGTGGTTTTTGAAATCAGGACTTAAAGATGTACTTTCAGATGCATCTCCAATAACAGATTTTTCAGGAAATCTATTATTAGAATTTGTTGATTATAGATTGGAAGATGAAACAAAGTATACAATTGAGGAAGCAAATGAAAGAAATACAAGTTATTGTTCAAGATTACAAGTACAAGTTCGTTTGATAAACAAAGAAACTGGTGAGATAAAAGAACAAGAAATTTTCTTTGGCGATTTACCTTTAATGACAGAAAAAGGTACATTTATTATAAATGGAGCAGAAAGAGTTATTATATCTCAATTAGTTCGTTCACCTGGTGTTTATTTTTCATCATCAAGAGATAAAACAGGTAAATTTTTATACGAAGGAACTATTATGCCTAATCGTGGTACATGGATTGAAATGGAATCAGACTCTACAGATATGTTATATGTAAGAGTTGATAGAACTAGAAAAGTTCCACTTACTACACTTATAAGGGCACTTGGTATTGAATCTGATGAACAAATTATGGATTTGTTTGAAGACGATTTGATAAATCAAGTTATATATAAAGATCCTGCTAAGACTATGGATGAAGCATTACTTGAAATATATAAGAAAATTAGGCCAGGGGAACCTTTACATGTTGATGCTGCAAAATCACTACTTTATGGATTATTGTATGATGATAGAAGATATAGTCTAGAAAGAGTAGGAAGATATAAGTATAATAAAAAGCTAAGTATAGCAAATAGAATTGTAAATGAAGTAGCAGCTGAAGATGTTGTAAATACAGAAACAGGAGAACTTCTTATAAAAAAAGGAGAAGTATTTACAAAGGAAATAGCTGAAGATATAAAACAATCTGGTATCAATGTTGTTTATGTTGAAAAAGAAGGCAAAAAAGTTAAAGTTATAGGAAATAATACTGTAGATATTTCTAAATATCTTGGAATGGATATAGACAAACAAGTAATTAAAGAGGAAGTTTATCTTCCTGCTTTAAAAGAATTGCTTGAAAAAATTGGCGATGTTGATGAAAAAGAATTAAGAAAGAAAATTAGATTAAATAGAGAAAAATTAGTTGTAAAACATGCAACTTTAGATGACATTATAGCTTCAATAAATTATTTTGTTAATTTTAGATTTGGAATGGGTATGACTGATGATATAGATCATCTTGGAAATAGACGTGTTAGATGTGTTGGTGAATTAATTCAAAACCAATTTAGAATTGGACTTGCAAGACTTGAAAGAGTTGTTCGTGAAAGAATGGCAACACAGGATTTAGATGCTGCAACTCCTCAAACATTAATAAATATAAAACCGGTAGTTGGATCACTTAGAGAATTCTTTGGAAGTTCGCAATTATCTCAGTTCATGGATCAAATTAATCCACTTGCAGAACTTACACATAAAAGAAGAATATCAGCTCTTGGACCTGGAGGACTTACAAGGGATAGAGCTGGATTTGAGGTTCGTGACGTACATCATACTCACTATGGAAGATTATGTCCTATAGAATCTCCAGAAGGACCAAATATTGGACTTATTTCTTCACTTTCTACATTTGCAAAAATAAATAGATATGGATTTATAGAATCTCCATATAGAGTCATAGACAAAGAAAATGGAGTTATAACAGATGAAGTAGTATATCTTACTGCAGATGAAGAAGATAATTACATTGTTGCTCAAGCAAATGAACCTTTAGATGAAGAAAATCATTTCTTGAATAAGAGAGTTAAGGTTAGATATCAAGATCAAATACTTGAAATGGATAAAGATAAAGTTGATTTAATGGATGTTTCTCCAAAACAATTAGTATCAGTATCTACAGCAATGATACCTTTCCTAGAAAATGATGATGCAAAACGTGCTCTTATGGGTTCTAACATGCAACGTCAGGCTGTTCCTCTTATAAGATCTGAAAGCCCAATCGTAGGAACAGGAATTGAATATAAAGCAGCAATAGATTCAGGTATAGTAATAATAGCACATAATGATGGTGTTGTTGATTATGTTGATGCAAATAAGATAATAATTAAAACTAAAAAAGGTAAAGATGAATACCATTTAATAAAATATAAAAGATCAAACCAAGGTACTTGTATAAACCAAAAACCAATAGTTGTAAAAGGTGAGGCTGTTAAAAAAGGTGATGTAATTGCTGACGGACCATCTACTCAAAATGGTGAGCTTGCATTAGGTAAAAATATATTAGTTGGATTTATGACATGGGAAGGATACAACTATGAAGATGCCATCTTAATATCTGAAGATTTAGTTAAAGATGATGTTTTAACTACAATTCATATTGAAGATTATGATTGTGAAGCACGTGATACAAAACTTGGACCAGAAGAAATTACAAGAGAAGTACCAAATGTAGGTGATGATGCTCTTAAAGACTTAGATGAAAATGGTATTATACGTATAGGAGCAGTTGTAAGACCTGGAGATATATTGGTTGGTAAAGTTACTCCAAAAGGTGAAACAGAACTTACAGCGGAAGAAAAACTTTTACGAGCTATTTTTGGTGAAAAAGCAAGAGAAGTAAGAGATACATCTCTTAGAGTTCCACATGGAGAAGAAGGAACAATTGTTGATGTAAAAATATTTACAAGAGATAATTGTGATGAGCTTGCTACTGGTGTTAACAAGGTTGTAAGAATATATATAGCACAAAAAAGAAAAATATCTGTTGGTGATAAAATATCTGGTCGTCATGGTAATAAAGGTGTTATATCACGTATTCTTCCAAGAGAAGATATGCCATATTTACCAGATGGAACACCACTTCAAATTGTTCTTAACCCTCTAGGACTACCTTCTCGTATGAATGTTGGACAGTTACTAGAAACTCATTTAGGATATATTGCTAAAATGTATGGATGGAAAGTTGCGACTCCAGTATTTGATGGTGCAAAAGAAGTTGACATTGAAAAATTATATAAAGATAAAGGTCTAGATCCAACAGGTAAATTAACTGTATATGACGGAAGAACTGGTGAACCATTTGATGCTAAGATTACAGTTGGATACATGTATATGCTAAAACTATATCACTTAGTTGATGATAAAATACATGCTCGTTCTATTGGACCATATTCGCTAGTAACTCAACAACCATTAGGTGGTAAAGCACAATTTGGTGGACAGAGATTTGGTGAAATGGAAGTTTGGGCACTTGAAGCATATGGTGCATCATATACTCTTCAAGAAATGTTAACTGTAAAATCTGACGATGTAGTTGGAAGATTAAAAACATACGAAGCGATCGTTAAAGGTGAAAGTATTCCAAAACCTGGAATACCAGAATCGTTCAGAGTTTTAACTAAAGAACTTCAAAGTTTAGCTTTAGATTTGAAAATGTATAAAGAAGAGGAAGAGTTAGAACTTAAGGAATCAATGGAAGACGATCCTGATGGTATAGATCCAGAGCTTATTGGTGAACCACTTGAAGATGGACATAAAATGTCAGATTCGGATTTGTCTGGAATGAGCTTGGAAAATGGAGACGAAAACTTAGATGAAGAAGTTGATGAACTTGAGGAATTTAACGAAGAAGATTTACCAGAAATAGAATAATGGTATAAGGAGGAATATGTAACATGCAAGATATGGATAATTTTGATAGATTAAGTATAGCTCTTGCATCCCCTGAAAAAATCAGAGAATGGTCAAAAGGGGAAGTAAAAAAACCTGAAACTATAAATTATAGAACACTTAAACCTGAAAGAGATGGCTTATTCTGCGAGAAAATTTTTGGACCAACTAAGGATTGGGAATGTTACTGTGGAAAATATAAAAAAGTAAGATATAAAGGTATAATATGTGATAGATGTGGCGTTGAAGTTACAAAGAAAAAGGTTAGACGTGAAAGATTAGGACACATAGAGCTTGCATGCCCTGTATCTCATATATGGTTCTTCAAAGGAATACCAGGAAGAATGGGACTTCTTCTTGATATTTCTCCCAAGGCCTTAGAAAAAGTAATATACTTTGCTTCATATATTGTATTAGATCCAAAAGATACTGGATTCAAAGTATGCGATATAATAAGTGAAAGAGAATATAGAGAAGCTGAAGAAAAATATGGTTATGGTTCTTTTAGAGTTGGAATGGGTGCAGAAGCAATTAGAGAATTGCTTTCCAAAATTGATCTTAAAAAACTACAAGGTGAATTAAAGAAAGAGCTTGAAAAAGCTACTGGAGCTAAAAGAGCTAAGATTATAAAAAGATTAGAAACAGTTGAAGCGTTTTTAGAATCAGGAAATAAACCTGAGTGGATGATATTAGAAGTATTACCAGTAATACCTCCTGATCTTCGTCCTATGGTTCAATTAGATGGTGGAAGATTTGCTACATCTGATTTAAATGATTTATACAGAAGAGTTATAAACAGAAATAACAGATTAAAAAGATTACTAGAATTAGAAGCACCTGATATAATCGTTAGAAATGAAAAAAGAATGTTACAAGAAGCAGTTGATGCTTTAATTGACAATGGAAGACGTGGCAAACCAATTACTGGTGCAGGTGGAAGAGCACTTAAATCATTAACAGATATGTTAAAAGGAAAACAGGGAAGATTTAGACAAAACTTACTTGGAAAAAGGGTTGACTACTCAGGACGTTCTGTTATTGTTGTTGGACCTGAACTTAAAATTTATCAATGTGGTCTTCCAAGAGAAATGGCTTTAGAGCTATTCAAACCTTTTGTTATGAAGGAACTAGTAAAAAGAGGAATGGCATTTAATATAAAAAATGCAAAGAGAATGGTTGAGAGAACTGCAGTTGAGGTTTGGGATGTACTTGAAGATGTTATAAAAAATAGACCAGTAATGCTAAACCGTGCACCTACACTTCATAGACTTGGTATTCAAGCTTTTGAACCAGTACTTGTTGATGGTAGAGCTATAAAACTTCATCCATTAGTATGTACAGCATTTAATGCTGACTTTGATGGTGACCAAATGGCTGTTCATGTTCCACTTTCTCCTGAGGCTGTTGCAGAAGCAAAAATGCTAATGCTTGCTTCAAATAATCTTTTAAAATTACAAGATGGTAAACCAGTAACTATTCCATCAATGGATATGATACTTGGAAGTTTCTATCTTACAGTAAAATTAGAAGGAGAAAAAGGCGAAGGAAAAGTCTTTTCAAATATGGATGAGGCACTTATGGCTTATGATCAAGGTGTTGTTGGAATACATGCACCAATAAGAGTAAGGGTATCAAAAGAAATTGATGGAAAAGTTCATACTGGAATTATAGATGCAACAGTAGGAAGATTAATATTCAATAGCTTTATTCCACAAGACATTGGTTTTGTTGATAGATCTAAAAAAGAAAATCTTCTAAAACTTGAAATAGATTTCGAAGCTAAGAAAAAACAACTTGGACAAATTGTTGATAAGTGTATTGCTAAACATGGAATTACAGAGACTGCAATAGTTCTTGATAATATTAAAAAGTATGGATATAAATATTCAACAAAAGCTGGTGTAACAGTATCAGTATCAGATATAGAAATACCAGAAAACAAACCACAAATTCTTGCTAAAGCTGAAGAAGAGGCTGAAAAGGTATTAAAAAATTATAAACGTGGGCTTATATCAAATGATGAAAGATATAAAGAAATTATTAAAATCTGGTCTGATGCTACAGATGAAATTCAAAGTGAAATTATGAATAATCCAAATATAATGAATCCACTTCAAATGATGGCTAATACTGGTGCCAGAGGTAACCCAACTCAGATAAGACAGCTTGGTGGTATGCGTGGACTTATGGCAGATACAATGGGTAGAACAATAGAGTTACCTATTAAATCAAACTTTAAAGAAGGTTTGGATGTTCTTGAATTCTTTATTGCATCACATGGTGCTAGAAAAGGTCTTGCTGATACTGCTTTAAGAACAGCTGACTCTGGATACTTGACAAGAAGACTTGTTGATGTTAACCAAGATGTTGTTGTTGCTGAAGATGATTGTGGAACACATCATGGATTTGAAGTTGAAGCAATTATGGAAAGTGGAGAGCCAGTAGAAAAACTTGAAGAAAGAATTGAGGGAAGATATCTTGCAGAAGATCTTCTTGATGAAAAAGGAAATGTATTATATGAAAGAAATACATATGTAACTCCAGATATTGTTGAAGATATTACTAAACATGGAATTACAAAAGTTAAAATACGTTCTGCCTTTACTTGTGAATCTGTTAGAGGAGTATGTAGTAAATGTTATGGTAAAAACCTTGCAACAGGTGAGCCAATTACTCCTGGTGAAGCAGTCGGTATAATTGCTGCACAATCAATAGGTGAGCCAGGTACACAGCTTACAATGAGAACAATTCATAGTGGTGGTGTTGCAGGTTCAGATATTACACAAGGTCTTCCTCGTGTTGAAGAATTATTTGAAGCAAGAAAACCAAAAGGTGTTGCTATGGTAACTGAAATTGATGGTACTGTAACAATAGGAAATAATTCAACTAATAAAGAAGTAATAGTTACATCTGATGATAAACATACAGAAAGATATGTAATACCATTTGGAATGAGAATATCAGTATCAAATGGACAAAAAATAAAAGCTGGGGACAGAATTACAGAAGGTTCTCTTGATCCACATGATATTATTCGTATAAAAGGCGATATAGCTGTTGAAAATTACTTAATTGAAGAAGTTCAAAAAGTATATAGAACTCAAGGTGTTCATATTAATGATAAACATATTGAGATTGTTGGACGTCAAATGTTAAGAAAAATATTTGTTGAAGATTCAGGTGAAACTAATCTAATAACTGGATCAACAGTTGATATGACAGACTTTAATTCTGAAAACAAACTTGCAAGTGAAAAAGGAAAGAAACTTGCAAAAGGTAAAAAAACTCTACTTGGAATAACAAAAGTTGCACTTCAAACTGATTCATTCTTATCTGCTGCTTCATTCCAAGAAACAGCAAGAGTACTTACAGATGCAGCTCTTAAAGGAAAAGTAGATAAATTACAAGGATTAAAAGAAAATGTTATAATCGGTCGTCTAATTCCAGCTGGAACTGGTGTTGTAGATTACAGTGATATTAAAGTTGAATCTTTAGAAAGCATAAAGAACGAAGAAAATAGTAAAGTTGAAAAATATATTATACCAGATGAAAAATTGGTTGACGAAGTTGAATAACAAAAAGATGGACAAAAGTCCATCTTTTTGTTATATATTTTGATAAATTATTGAATTTGTTTTAATTATATATTAAAATATATAATGTAGGTGAAGATATGATTAAAAAAATATTTACAATTATAGTTACACTCCTTTTTATTTTATTTACAGCTTTTATTTTATTAAATAAAAACTTCGCAAATCAAATAGTGATAAGTGCTGAAGATGTGTATGATAAAGTAACAGGGGATTATGAAATACCAGAGGATGTTAGTGAAATTAAGATTAATGAACTGCAACCTGAAAATTCTACTTTTTACTATAATTTATTAAATGAAAATCAAAAAAATATATATAAAGCAGTAGCAATAGCTGTAAAAAACTTAAATAAAAAAGCAAAAGTAAAAGAATATAATTATATTGATGATAATAATATTATGACTGATGCAAAAAAAGCAATGGAAAATTTCTTTTTAGACCATCCTGAGGTTTTTTACGTAAATAACGAATATACAGTCTCAACTATTGATTTAGTCAGTTCAAAAAGGATAGAAATTGAAATTAATTATAACATTTCAGATGAACTTGAATTAAATAAAAAAATAGCAGAAATAAATAGTATATTAAATCCAATTATTTCTGAAGCAAAAACAATGGATAAATTTGATGCAGAATTATATTTGCATGACCAAATATGTAAAATTGCCACTTATTATAAATATACAGATATAAACCAGGTGCCTGACGAATGTCATAGTATATATGGATGCTTAGTATCACATAAAGCTGTATGTGATGGATTATCTAAAACATTAATGATAGCATTAGATAAAGTGGGAATTAAAAATATAGTTATCACAGGAAATATTAAAGATCAGGCACATGAATGGAATATGGTAAATTTAGATGACGAGTGGTATCATGTTGATATTACATCGAATAAATCTGTGAAAAACGAAACAAATAATTCTGAAGAGATTATTCATTCGTATTTTAACATAACAACAGAACAAATAAAGAGCAGTAATACTATTGATAAGGAGGAAAATTTACCACATGCAAATTCAGATAAATATAATTATTATATAAAAAAAGGAAAGTATATCACTTCGGGAGAAAATTTTGTTTCTAAATTGAAAAAGATTTTAGATGAAAATGAAAACGATAACTTGATTGAATTTGCTGTAGATTCAAAAGTAAATTCTGTTCCTGATAAAATGGTTTATGTATTTCAGGATGATAAGTATGAAAAATATGTAGACAAAAATGCAAGTAGATTTAACTATTATAACGTTTTAAATACATATATTTTACTTGCAAATAAGTAGGAGGAAATTATGGAAATAATACAAGAAATATGGGATGATTATAAAAAAATAATTTTAATTATTGTTGGTTGTATAGCAGCTTTAATTATTGGACTTGTTATTTTTTCAGCAGTATATAACCCTATAAAAATATCATTCACTGGTGATGATTCAGGAATAATTGCAACAATGTCTAATGAAATAAAAATTGGGGCACAAGCTAAAAATAAATCTGAAGACAAATTTGAACTTAATTGGCAAGTGTCAGCAGGATCATTAAATACAACAAAGGGAAGTGAAGTTATTTGGGAGCTTCCAAAAGAAGAGGGAACTTACACAATTAAAGTTACAGCGGGAAATAAAGTAAAAGCTAAAAATGTTACAGTTTTAACTAATAAATTAGGAGATCTTACATTACAAAGTAACGAAAATGTTAAATATATTGATAGTGATGAAGATGGATTAAGTGATACTTATGAAAATGAAAAATCAAATACAGATGCCAATAGCTTAGATACAGATGGCGATATTGTAAATGATGGAACTGAGACGGTATTAGGATTAAATCCAAGTGAGAAAGAAAGTAAAAGTGATGGAATTCAAGATGATGAAAGAAATCTAAGTTATGATTTAAAATTGGAAAAAATAGGGGCTGAAGTTCAAATTAATGGAACAGATAATGTAACTAATACTACAGTTGATATGTATGATTTAAAAACTATAAATGAAGTTGATGCTGTAGTTTCTAAAGTCTATAGTGTAAAAACTTATGGTACAATAAATACAGCTAATCTATTAATTAATTATGATAAAAGTATAGTATCTAGCAAAGGTTTAGATGAAAATTCGTTATCAATATATAAACTTGATATAGATTCTAATAAATTTGTAAAACAAAATTCTAAAGTTGATACTGCAAATAGTAAAGTAACAGCGAGTATAACTGATTCAGGAAAGTATTTTATAGCAGACTCTTCAAAAATGAAAGAAAATGTTTCAACGGAGTTAATGTTTGTTATAGATAATTCTGGTTCAATGTACCCTCAAGAAATGGTTGATGGAAGTGAAGAAAATGATACTCAGTTTAAAAGAGTAGATTTATCAAATAGAATAATTGATAAATTAAAAGGTAATTATAAATTTGGAGCTGGCAAATTTACATATGAGTATGAAGAACTTTGTCCATTAACAAATGATAAAGAAAAAGTTAAAGAAAAAATAAATAGTATAAAAACATTAACAGAAAAGTTTACAGGAACGTATATCGGAAATGCACTTGAAGGAGGACTAAAACAATTTAATACAACAGATAATGATACAAGAAAATATATTATTCTGCTTACAGATGGTAAAGATACTACTGGAGTATCAGGATATGATGAGAAAAAAGCTGAAAGAGCTATAGCAGATGCTAAATTAAAAGGTGTTAAGGTGTTTACAATTGGACTTGGAGATGAGCTTGATACAGAGGTTTTAGAAAAAATATCTAAACAAACAGGAGGAAAATATTATTACGCATCAAGTTCAGAAGTCCTTGAAGATGTGTTTGAACTTATAGCATCAGATATAAACTATGGATTTGTAGATTTTGATAAAGATTCAAATGATGATTGTATAATATATAAAAATAATGAATTCTTGTCAAAAAAGAATGGAATGCCTATAGAAAACTTTTCAACTACGACTAATAATTATGGAGCTACTTATGGAATGTCATTATTTTCAAAATTATACTTTGAAAATAAACTACCTTCAAAAATGAGTAGTATATCTGTAAAAAATAGAGAAACTGGAGAAACTGAAAAAGCTTCAGGTTATGAAATCGAAGTAGATAAGGATACAAAATATTCTTTACTTTATGATTATGACTTAGAAAATTTATCTTTCATGAAAAGTGTTCCAAAAGATTTCATGTCTACATCTGTAAATAATGGAGTGCTTGAAATATCTAAAGATTATAAAAAAGATTTGAATGAATATGGATTCTCATATTACTATTTAGATTATTCAGATTCTAATTCAGGGTTCAAAAAATATGAAAATTATATTTTAAATAATGATTTTTCAGATAATGAAAATGAAAAAGATAAAAGTACTCTTGAAGATGAAGATAAAGAGTTTGTAAATGCTATTTATAGGCTTGACATCTTAAAAAATAGAGATGAAAGATTGCCACTTGAAAGCGAACCTGATAAAACCTTTAATTATATTGTAGATATTATGAATAAAGGCGAAGTACCATTAATTGTTTTAAATGATAATTACACAGTATGTTTACAGAAAATTTTAATAGATATAAACGATGATAATCATATTAAATTTGAAGTATATGATAGTAATTATGGAGGAAATCAACAGTATATTGATGTTAAAAGAACAAAGCTATATAACAACTTAGATGGTAACAATAAAAATAGTTATCAATATAAGTGTTCATACAGAGATAAAAAGGTAAGTCTTTCAGTAAGTATTCCTAATATAGACGTTAATTTATAACAAGAAAATCAACTTATTGGTTTGCAATAAGTTGATTTTTTCTAAATATCATATTCATAATAATATAATTAATAATAAAATGGCAATAATTATACATATTCCAAATCTAAGTCTCATCATTATCATTAGAGTTTTAAACCTTTTCATGATTTCATTTTTTGTTTTGTTGACTTCTTGATTTATTTTATTAAAGTAATCTTCTGCATTGAAATTGTTTTTTACCCAATTTGGATTATAATATTTATTCACTTTTGAATATGAGATTTCTTTACTCACAATCTTACTATTATTTTTTTAAATAACTTGAATTATATTCGGTCCTATCTAAATATAAAGCAAATAATGATAAAGAATCACTTAAATAATTATATTCATCCATTAAATAAATTCTATATTCGTCCTTCCCGTCTATTACTACATTAGTCTTTAATAATTCAGCTATTTGAATTTCATCTTTATATATACATATATGTCTAATGTATCCATCTTCAATTGAAAAATACTTATAAATTGCATCTTTGTATTTAATTACATAATAGCCATTCCAAAGTTCCTTCATTTCAAAAAAATTGACACATCATCTTCATTATTATTTTGATTAATGAACTTTAGTTGATAAAATTTTTGAGAATTGGTTATTAAATATTTAAATGGAATAAATTCTTCTAGTTGATTATCAACATAATTATACTCTGTTTTATATTTTAAATTACTGTTTTTATCATATATTTTTATTTTTCTAAGATTTTCTAAATTAAAACTTCCGATTATGTTTATAAAAGGTAGAGTTGCAGTGTATATACTCTTATTCTCATACAATATTTCAAATTCTTTTTTTCTCTGATATAGTTTGTTTTACATCTATTAACACTATACATATTCCACTATAATAATAGAAATTTTACTTTTTATATCTTGAAATTAAAAATTCTATATAATTTGATACAGATAATTTATCTTCAATGGTTAATTTTTGGAAGTCGTTACTTATTCCGTTATCGGGTTTTGTGTACGTAAGAGACCCCATAATATCTTCTGTACTGATACCAAGTAAATTACATAGAGTTATAAGGTTTGAAACTGTGCAAGAATTCTCTCCTCTTTCTATTCTTCCATAATGTTTTGGATTTACCTCTATTTCTTTTGCAACTTCTTCTTGTGTGTATCCTCTATTTTCTCTGTATTCTTTTAGTTTTTTTCCTATTATAACATTTTGCTCTTCTATTCTTTTCATATTACCACCAATAAGATTATACATTAAAAAGTATTGCATATAAACATCTTTAAATATAACTTTTACCTTTATTTTTTTAAAAAACACCACATATAAAGTATTAATTGAGTGCGGTATTGTTATAAAGGAACAAAATGAAAATGTTATGTTATATTAATTTATAAATTTCCTATTTTTTATTGACTTTTTATGTATTTTAGAGTATAATTAAACTACTTGTGTAATGCAAGTAAAAAGGAAAGGAAGGTGAACTTAGAGTGCCTACATTTAGCCAATTAGTAAGAAAGGGAAGACAAGATAAAGTAACAAAATCAAAATCACCAGCATTACAAAGAGGATACAATTCTCGTACAAAATCTGCTACTAATCAATCTTCTCCACAAAAAAGAGGTGTTTGTACAGTTGTAAAAACACAAACTCCTAAAAAGCCAAACTCAGCTTTACGTAAAGTAGCCAGAGTTAGACTTTCTAATACAATGGAAGTAACAGCATATATTCCAGGAATTGGTCATAACCTACAAGAACACAGTGTTGTTTTAATTAGAGGTGGAAGAGTAAAAGACCTACCAGGTGTACGTTACCACATTGTAAGAGGTGTACTTGATACTGCAGGTGTTGCAGACAGAGTACAAGCAAAATCAAAATATGGTGCAAAAAGAGCAAAGAAAAAATAAAATAAGAGTAGGTGCTTAAGTTTAAAATAAATTAAACTCTAGCCCCTTACAGAAATTAAAGTTTTTGAGTACCTTTTTGAATTAGTATGATTCAAAATGTTAAAAAGGAGGGAAGAAAAGTGGCAAGAAAAGGACATATAGCTAAAAGAGAAGTAATGCCAGATCCAATGTACAACTCAAAAGTTGTTACAAAACTTATAAATAAAGTAATGTGGGATGGTAAAAAAGTTACAGCTCAAAAAATCGTATACGGTGCATTTGATATCGTAAAAGAAAAAACAGGAAGAGAAGCTATGGATGCTTTCAGACAAGCATTAGATAACGTTACACCAGCACTAGAAGTTAAAGCTAGACGTGTAGGTGGAGCAACATACCAAGTTCCAATGGAAATTAGAGCTGATAGAAAACAATCTTTAGCAATAAGATGGTTAGTTGAATACGCTAGAAAAAGAAATGAACATAGCATGGAAGAAAAACTAGCTGGAGAAATAATGGATGCTATAAACGGTCAAGGTGGAGCATTCAAGAAGAAAGAAGATACACATAGAATGGCAGAAGCTAACAAAGCATTTGCTCATTATAGATGGTAATCCTAAGATAAAAAGGAGGAAGAATAAATGGCAGGTAGAGAATATCCTCTTGAGAGGACAAGAAATATCGGTATCATGGCACACATTGATGCTGGTAAAACTACTACTACTGAAAGAATTCTATTTTATACAGGTAAAACTCATAAAATAGGTGAAGTTCATGATGGTGGAGCTACAATGGACTGGATGGCTCAAGAACAAGAAAGAGGTATAACAATAACTTCTGCTGCTACAACATGTTACTGGAACAATAACAGAATTAACATTATTGATACACCAGGACACGTTGACTTTACAATAGAAGTTGAAAGATCTCTTAGAGTTCTAGATGGTTCAGTTACTGTACTTTGTGCAAAAGGTGGAGTTCAACCACAATCTGAAACTGTTTGGAGACAAGCAAACAAATATAACGTTCCAAGAATGGTATATGTAAATAAAATGGATATTACAGGAGCTGATTTCTTTAACTGTGTAAAACAATTAAAAGAAAGATTACAAGCTAATGCAGTACCAATTGCTATACCAATTGGTAAAGAAGATACTTTTAAAGGACTAGTTGATTTAGTTAAAATGGATGCTTGTATTCACTATGACGATCTTGGAAAAGATGTTAGACGTGAACCAATTCCAGATGATTTAAAAGAATTAGCTGAAGAATATAGAACAAAACTTGTAGAAGCTGTTGCAGAACAAGATGACGCATTAATGGAAAAATATTTAATGGGTGAAGAACTTACTGAAGAAGAAATCAAAAAAGGCCTTAGAAAAGGAACAATAGCTAATACAATAGTTCCAGTAACTTGCGGAAGTTCATATAAAAACAAATGTGTTCAAGAATTACTTGATAACATTGTAGATTATATGCCAGCTCCAACTGATATACCTCATATAAAAGGTGTACTAGAAGATGGAACTGAAGAAGAAAGAATCTCAGCAGATGATCAACCATTTGCAGCACTTGCTTTCAAAATAATGACTGATCCATATGTTGGAAAATTAACTTTCTTTAGAGTTTATTCAGGAACATTAGAAAGTGGTTCTTATGTATTAAATGCTAATAAAGGCAAAAAGGAAAGAATAGGAAGACTTATTCAAATGCATGCTAATAACAGACAAGATATAACAAAGGTATATGCCGGAGACATAGCTTGTGCGGTTGGACTAAAAGATGTATCTACTGGAGATACTTTATGTGATGAGAACGCTCCAATAATACTTGAATCTATTGAGTTCCCAGAACCTGTTATAGATGTTGCAATTGAACCAAAAACTAAAGCTGACCAAGATAAAATGGACTTAGCTTTACAAAAACTTGCTGAGGAAGATCCATCATTTAAAGCATATACTGATCAAGAAACTGGTCAAACTATCATCGCTGGTATGGGTGAATTACATCTTGATATCATAGTTGATAGAATGAAAAGAGAATTTAAAGTAGAAGCTAATGTTGGTAAACCACAAGTTGCATACAAAGAAACTATCAGAAAACCTGTTAAGGTTCAAGGTAAATTTATAAGACAATCTGGTGGTAGAGGACAATATGGTGATGTTTGGTTAGAAGTTGAACCAAATGAACCAGGAAAAGGTTATGAATTTACATCTAAAATTGTTGGTGGTGTTGTTCCTAAGGAATATGTTAAACCAACAGACGAAGGTGTTCAAGATGCAATGAAAGCTGGTATTTTAGCAGGATATCCTGTTGTAGATATTAAAGTTGCACTTGTTGATGGTTCATATCATGACGTTGACTCATCTGAAGCAGCTTTCCATATTGCTGGATCTATGGCTCTAAAAGAAGCTTGCCGTCAAGGTGGAGCAGTATTATTAGAACCAATAATGAAAGTTGATATCATTGTTCCAGAAGAATACATGGGAGATGTTATCGGAGATGTTAACTCTAGACGTGGTAGAATGGAAGGAATGGATACAGTTCAAGGAACTACAACTATTCACTCATTTATTCCACTATCTGAAATGTTTGGATATGCTACAGATTTAAGATCTAGAACACAAGGTAGAGGAGTTTACTCTATGGAACCATCTCATTATGAAGAAGTTCCAAAATCTGTTCTTGAAACAATTGTTGCACAAAGAACAAAAAAAGACAATTAATGTCTAAAAATTAAAAAAAACATAAAAAACGAATAAATGTATTGCAAATTAATTTAAAATGTAGTAAAATATTACCAAAGTTAATGCTATATGCATTAAAAGTAGTAATTAAGGAGGAATTTTAAAATGGCAAAAGCAAAGTTTGAAAGAACTAAACCACACGTTAATATTGGTACTATTGGTCACGTTGACCATGGTAAAACTACTCTTACAGCTGCAATAACTAAATATTGTAGTTTAAAAGGTGAAGCTCAATTTAGTGATTATAACCAAATTGATAATGCACCAGAAGAAAAAGCAAGAGGAATCACTATTTCTACATCACACGTAGAATATGAAACAGATAAGAGACACTATGCACACGTTGACTGTCCAGGACATGCTGACTATGTTAAAAATATGATCACAGGTGCTGCACAGATGGATGGTGCAATCCTAGTTGTTTCTGCTGCAGATGGTCCTATGCCTCAAACAAGAGAGCATATACTACTTGCAAGACAAGTTGGTGTTCCATATATAGTTGTTTTCATGAACAAATGTGATATGGTTGACGATCCAGAACTATTAGAATTAGTTGAAATGGATATAAGAGATCTATTATCTAAATATGATTTCCCAGGAGATACAACTCCTATAATAAAAGGTTCTGCTCTTAAAGTTCTAGAATGTGAATCTAAAGATCCAGAGGCTCCAGAATACGCTTGTATTAAAGAACTTCTAACTGCTATAGACGAATACATTCCTGAACCAACTAGAGATACTGATAAACCATTCCTAATGCCAGTTGAGGATGTATTTACAATTACTGGTAGAGGAACAGTTGCTACAGGTAGAATCGAAAAAGGTGTATTAAAACTTGGTGAAGAAGTTGAAATCGTTGGTCTTGTAGATACTCCTAAAAAGACAGTTGTAACAGGTATTGAAATGTTCAGAAAATCACTTGATGAAGCTGAATGTGGAGATAACGCTGGACTACTTTTAAGAGGTGTTCAAAGAGATGAAATCCAAAGAGGCCAAGTTATCGCTAAACCTGGTTCTATACATCCACATACTGAATTTGAAGCTGAAGTATATATCCTAACAAAAGAAGAAGGTGGAAGACATACTCCATTCTTCCAAGGATATAGACCACAATTCTATTTCAGAACAACTGATGTTACAGGTGTAATCGAATTACCAAAAGATAAAGAAATGGTAATGCCTGGTGATAATGTAACAATCAAAGCTAAACTTATCACTCCAATAGCAATTGAAAAAGGATTAAAATTCGCTATTCGTGAAGGTGGAAGAACAGTTGGATCTGGTTCAGTATCTAACATAATAGAGTAATTTATTAAAAACAGGGCGTATGCTCTGTTTTTTTTAACAACTTTTCTTTTCTTTCATATAGTAAAGTAGGTATAATAAATTTTGTCGAAAAAGTAAAATATATAAAAAATAAAAAAATATATGTAATACTATTGACAATATTACGTAAATATTAGATAATAGAGATGTAAAATTTATTGAGGAGGTAATTTATATGGACGAAAATGAAATCTTCAGTAGAGTGAAAGATGTTATAGCTGAACAATTAGGAATTGATGATTTAGATACAATTACATCTGAAACTACTTTTATAGATGATTTAGGAGCGGACTCTTTAGATGTTGTTGAACTTATAATGGCATTTGAAGAAGAGTTTGATATGGAAATTCCAGAAGTAGAAGCAGAGAAAATTTCTACTGTTGGAGATGTAGTTGATTATATAAAAGAAAATGTATAGAGTATAATAAAATCCCCAGACAATTAAGTCTGAGGATTTTGTTGCTTTTTTAATAAATTTTTCTTAAGGTCGGCTAATGATAATTTCTCGCCATCGAAAGATATGCAGGTGTTTAAGTGATACCTATTTTGCAAAAAACTTATAATCTCGTCTTCTCTTTCGAAGATGAAAAATGTTCCCTCTTTTTGTTTGCTTGAGATTCTCATCTCATAGGTACCGTTAGATTTGGTTGAAATTATGATTTTTTCTTTAGTGCGTTTGCTGGTTTTTATTGCCAACTTAATTGTTAAAATCAAAAGTCCCTCAATAATAACAGTAAAAGCAATCAAAAAAAAGATTTTTTCATTCATAGTAAGTCCTTCTTTCTTTTTTAATATGTATATATACTTCTAAATGAATTTAGAATAATAATTTTTTTATTAAAATAAATTTTACAATTACTAATGTATAATCATTATATCATACTTTACATAAAATGTAAAGTAAAAATCTCATTTTACTTGAAAAAAATATATTATTTAGGTATAATATATGTGAATTAATAATAAGGAAGTGTTTAAAGTGACTGATGAACAAAAACTAAAAAAAGTTGAAAAATTAATTGGGTATACATATAACGATATTTCTCTTTTAAAACTAGCGCTTACACATAAATCATATGCTTATGAAAAAGGAATTACAAGTAATAATGATTATAACGAGAGAATCGAATATTTGGGAGATGCAATTTTAGAACATATAATATCAGATATGTTATATAATGATAAAAAGGTTTATTCCGAAGGTGAAATGACAAAAAAAAGGGCTGCTATAGTGTGTGAAACATCTTTAAGTTTAGCATTAAAAGAAATTGGACTGCAAAATTATATATATTTAGGCAAATGTGAAACACAAAGTTTAGTTGCAAAAAAAGATGCAATAATTGCTGATTGTTTTGAGGCAATTCTTGGAAGTATATATCTAGATGGAGGATTTGATAAGGCTAAAGAGTTTGTACTTGCTAAATTAAGTACTCAAATAAAAGAAGTATTAGAAGGTAAAGACTTTAACACAGATTACAAAACTAAGTTACAAGAAATCTTACAAAAAAATGGCAGTGTAAAAATTGAATATAAACTTCTGAAGGAAGAAGGACCAGAACATAACAAGACTTTTTATGTAGAAGTTGTATTTAATGGCAAAAAGATAGGTGAGGGTGTTGGAAAAAATAAAAAAAGTGCAGAGCAGGCAGCAGCAGCATATGCCATTAAAAGAATATAATTTAAAACTTGATATAAATAAAATTTTAAATAATATAACAAATAAGGATAATCAATACACAATTCCAATTTTTATTCCTCATTTAGGTTGCAATAATGAGTGCGTTTTTTGCAATCAAAGGAAAATAACAGGAATAGATACAAGTGTAACTGTTGATGATGTTGATAACATTATTAATGAGCATTTGGATTATTTTAAAAATAATAAGAATAACAAAAAAATTGAGATTGCTTTTTTTGGAGGATCTTTTACAGGGATTCCTACAAGGTTACAGGAAAATTATTTAAAAATTGCAAATAATTATATTGAAGAAGGAAAAGTAGATAGTATTAGGCTTTCAACAAGACCTGATTATATATCACCTAAAATATTATCACTTTTAAAAAAATATAATGTAAAAACTATTGAACTTGGAGTACAGTCAATGAGTGATAAGGTATTAGAAATATCTAAAAGAGGGCATACTAAGAATGATGTCATACGTGCTGCAAGATTAATACATTTATATGGAATAGATTTAGGTATTCAAATTATGGTTGGACTTCCAGGAAGTAATTTAGATACGGAAGTGTATAGCATAAAAAAGGTATTAAAACTTAATCCAAAATGCTTAAGAATTTATCCAGTATATGTATTAAAGGATAGTAAATTATATGAAATGTATGAGAATAAAGAGTATACACCACTTAGTGTAGATGATGCTATTGAAAGAGTATATTATATTTTAAAAGAGTGTAAAAAAACAGATGTTAAGATAATTAGAATAGGACTTCAAACAACAGATGAAATAACATCATCAAATTCACAAATAGTAGGACCTGTTTGTGATAATTTTGCTGAATATGTATTGTCAAAAATAGTATTAGATGACATAGAAAAATATATATTTAAAAATAATATAAAATATGAAGAAAATATAAAAAAGAAAATGAATATATATACTAATAATAACTATGCCTCTATAATTGTTGGACCTGAAAAGGTAAATAAAAAATATTTAAAAGAAAAGTATGGTATAGATATAAAAATAAAGGGAGAAAATAAGTGAAAAAAGTAATTTTTGTATGTAGTTCTGGTGGACATTTAAGTGAAATGCTAAAGTTAAAGAAATTGTTTAACGAATATGATTATTTATTAGTAACAGAAAAAACTGAAATAACAGAAAATTTATCTGATAATTATAACATGGAATTTTTTAAATATGGACCAAATAAAAATAAAATAAAGTATATAGGGGCCGTTATATACAATATGTTTAAGAGTATAAGCATACTTATTAAATTTAAACCTAAAACCGTTTTAACAACCGGGGCACAAGTTGGTGGTATAATGTGCTTTTTTGCAAAATTATTTGGTAAAAAAGTTATATATATTGAATCTCTTGCTAAAGTAAATAGTTTATCTGTAACTGGTAAAATGGTTTATCCTTTTGCAAACAAATTTTATGTTCAATGGGAAGATTTAGCAAAAAAATATAAAAAGGCTGAATATTTAGGGAGGTTAATGTAATGGTTTTCGTCTCAGTTGGTACCCAAAAGCAACAATTTTTAAGAATTTTTAATATGGTAGAAAATTCTGAAGTTTTAAAAGATGATGAAATAGTTGCACAAACTGGAAATACTAAGTTTAGTAGTAAAAAAATAAAAATGATAAAATCAATTGATACTAGTAAATTTAATGAATATATTAAAAAAGCTGATTTTGTCATATGTCATGGTGGAGTTGGAACAATTTTTAATGCATTAGAAAATAATAAAAGAGTACTTGTTGTTCCAAGACTTGGAAAATATAACGAACATATAAATGATCATCAACTAGAAGTTGCAGGTGAACTTGAAAAAGAAGGATATTTACTTATGTATAAAGATGGAGAAAATTTTGATGATTACGTTAAAAAGTTAAAAGAATTTACTCCAAAAAAGTATTCTAGAAGTGAAAAATTTCTTGATATATTAAGAAAAGAGATATAATTTATTTTTAAATACAAATAATAATCATTAAAAGGTGGTTATTATGAAATTTAATAATATGGAAAAAGATCAACTTTTTATAATGCATGTTGTTATAGACTTAATATATATGATTTTAGGCTCTTTCCTTATATCAATTGGAACGAACTGGTTTTTATTACCATACAAAATGACAACAGGTGGAGCAAGTGGTATAGCTACAATATTTTATTACATTTTTAATGTTCCGATGGGTCTTACAATAATTTTTATAAATATTCCTCTTTTTATTTTTTCAATAATAAAACTTGGAATAAAGTTTAATTTAAAAACAATATTTACAACAATTATACTTGCACTATTTTATGAAATATTTAAAGATGGGGTGTTTATAAAATTCGGAGGATTAGATATGTTTACTTCTTGTGTGTTTGGTGGAATTATAGTAGGTTTAGGACTTGCATTAGTATTTAAGGCAGGAGCAAGTTCTGGTGGCTCAGATCTTTTAGCCCAACTTATATATAAACTCACTAAAGCACAAAGTGTAAGTAAAGTTCTATTAATAATTGAGTTTTTTATTATATCAGCTATTATTATTGTGTTTAAGGATATAAACGTTGGACTTTATTCGATAATTGCTATGGCAATTTCAACGAAGGTAGTAAATGTAGTTTTTGAAGGAATATATTATACAAAAGTTGTAACAATTATTACAAATAAAAGTGATAAGGTAATTCCAGCAATATTAAATGATTTAAAAAGAGGAGCGACTGTAACAAATAGTTTAGGAGCTCATAGTAAAAAACAGATAACTACAATTACTTGTATAATAACTACTCCACAGATAGCAAAATTAAAGGAATTAATTAGAGAAAATGATAGTAAAGCATTAATGTATATAACAACAGTAAATGAAGCGATTGGAACAGGATTTAAAGATATAAATTAAGGGGGATATATGGAAGATTTAGAAAAAATATCAAAAGATATTAGAAATGATATAGTGGATATGATATATAGTGCAGGTTCAGGACATCCAGGAGGTAGTCTATCTTGTGTTGAAATCTTAGTAGCTTTATATCATAAATTAATGAACTTAAATTTAGATAATGAAGGGAGTAGAATTGATAAATTTATTTTATCAAAGGGTCATGCATCATCTTGCTATTATGCTGTGCTTTCAAGTAAGGGATATATACCACATGAAGATTTAAAAACATTTAGAAAGTTTGATAGTTATCTTGAGGGACATCCTTGTATAAAAATAAATGGAGTAGATGTTTCAAGTGGATCTTTAGGACAGGGACTTTCAATTGCAAATGGTATGGCCATTTCTAAAAAAGTATCAGGTAAAGAGGGAAATGTGTATTGCTTGGTCGGAGATGGAGAAATAGAAGAAGGACAGATATGGGAAGCTTGTATGAGTTCAAGTAAATATAACCTTAATAATTTAATTTTGTTTGTAGATAATAATGGATTACAAATAGATGGCACTATAAAAGATGTTAAAAATGTGGATAACTTAGAAGAAAAATTTAATTCTTTTGGATTTTATGTTCAAAGAATTAATGGGCATAATTTTGATGAAATTTTAACATCTGTATCAAACGCTAAAAAGTCAAATAAGCCAAATGTAATAATAGCAAATACAATAAAAGGTAAGGGAATATCTTTTATGGAAAATAAAGCCGAATGGCATGGTAAAAAGCTTACAGATGAAGAATATAATTTGTCTAAAGCTGAATTAAAGTAAAAGAAAAGAGGGAAATATATGAAATCAACAAGAGAATCATATGGAGAATATCTTGTAAAAAAAGGTTTTGAAAATAAAGATGTTATGGTGTTTGATGCTGATCTTGCAAATGCTACTTGTACTAAACTTTTTAAAAAGGAATTTCCTGATAGACATTTTGATATGGGAATTTCAGAACAAGATATGGTAGGAACAGCTTGTGGAATGGCACTTACAGGAAAAAAAGTGTTTGCGTCTAGTTTTGCAATGTTTCTTGCAGGACGTGCTTATGAACAAATTAGAAATACAGCTGCATATTCAAATATAGATATCAATTTATGTGCTACACATTCTGGACTTGCAGTAGGAGAAGATGGTGCTACTCATCAATGCATCGAGGATATTGCACTTATGAATGTAATTCCAAATATGAAAGTATTTTGCCCGGCAGATGATGTCGCAACACAAAAGATACTTGATATATGTATGCAAGAAAAAGGACCTAAATATATAAGGCTTGGAAGAAATAAAGCTGTAGATGTATATAGTGATCTTGATATATTTAAACTTGGAGGATCAAACACATTTGGCAATGGAAATGATGGTACGATTTTTGCTGTTGGAAATACAGTATGGATAGCTCTTGAGGCAAAAAAAGAATTAGAAAAAAGAGGTATAAATGTACGTGTTGTTGATTTATACAGCATAAAACCAATTGACAAAGAAACCATAATTAAAGGTGCAAAAGAAACTGATAAATTAATTTCAATTGAAGATCATAGTATAGTTGGCGGAATTGGTAGTATTATTTCTAATGTTTTAACTGAAGAATATCCAAAAAAATTAATAAAGCTTGGAGTAAAAGATAAATTTGGTAAATCTGGCGATATTGAGAATTTATACAAAATATATGGTATTACTAAAGAGGAAATAATAAAAAATTTTTAGATTTGTAATAGTAGAAAGCCTCTTAGCATTTTGCTAAGGGGCTTTCCACGTGTAAAAATATATTAAATTTTAAATTTAATTATATATCTAAGTCTAAATTTTCAAATATTTTGTCATTAAAAAATTCTGATATTGTAATATTTAAACCATAACAAATTCTAAAAATAGTAAGCAGTTTTGGATTATTACTACTTCCATCAATTATGGACTGTAATGTTGATTGCGTAAGACAGCTTAGATTTGCTAATTTATTAATGCTTATATTTCGTTCTTTACAAATATTTTTTATTCTTTTAGCTATTGCTTCAGAGATATTCATAGTTTACACCTCATAAATACATTATAACAATATTATTTGCTATTTTTTAACGATACATCGTTGACAAAAAATCACATATATTGTATAATGTGAATATATAAATAGTATTTGTAGTTTTTATTTAAAAATTAATTTTGATTGGGGGAAATCATATGGAAGATAAAAAGAAAAGTGGCCTTGAAACTGCTAGTATGGTTTTGGGTATAGTTGGTATTGGAACGTCATTTATTCCTTTTGTGGACATATTATCAATTATAATGGCAATTATTGCTTTTATATTTGGAATGATATCATTATTGAAAAGATCTGGAAGTGGAAAAGCAGCATCTGGAGTAATACTTGCTACTTTTACGGTAATTATTGCTTTGTTAGTTTTAGAAGGGGTACTTAGATAACAAGAAAAAAGCTACATTTATTATATATACAAAATATATAAATATTATTATTTATACTTTTTATTCTGATATTAGTTTTGATTGGAGGAATTTTTATGGAAGAAAAAAAGAAAAGTGGACTTGCTACTGCTGGTATGGTTTTAGGAATAGTTGGTATTTGTACTTCATTTATTCCATTTATAAATAATTTATCGTTTATAATGGCAATTATAGCGTTCATATTTGGAATTATAGCATTAGTAAAAAAGGCCGGAAGTGGAAAAGCTGCAGCAGCAATAATTCTTGCAGTTTTCACAGTAATTATTACTTTGTCAATGCAAAATAGTTTATCTAATTCACTTGATAAAACAAGTAAAGAATTAGATAAAGCAGTTGGAAATAGTACAGAAGAAATTCTAAAAAATGATGTAGATGTAAATTTAGGAAATTTTGAAGTTAGTGTTGGCAAATATGGAATAACAAGTACAGAGTTAAAAGTTAAAGTAAAAAATAAAACATCTGATAAAAAATCATTTGGCATTCACATAGAAGCTGTAGATAGTACAGGAGCAAGAATTGATGATGGTTATGTTTATGCAAATGATTTAACGTCTGGACAAACACAAGAATTTAAAATATTTACATATGTATCTTCAGATAAAGTTGAAGCAATGAAAAATGCTACATTTAAAGTTGTTGAAGTTTCAATGTATTAAAAATATATGTTTCTTATATATTATAATTTTTTACTCCTGTTATTTTAATCTTTTGAAATAAACTATGTAAAAACCTAATTATTAGCTATTGCTAATAGTTAGGTTTTATTATATAATAAATAAGTAAAATTATACAAAAAAGAGGGATTATATGGAACCATTAGCATATAGAATGAAGCCTACTTCACTTGACGATTTCTATGGTCAAGATGAAATTGTAGGAAAAGATAAATTATTATATAGACTTATAAAGTCAGATAGATTAACATCTGCAATATTTTGGGGACCACCCGGATGTGGCAAAACTTCCCTTGCAAGAATAATTGCGCATACAACTAAAAATAAATTTGAAAGTATCAATGCAACATCTGCAGGTGTTGCAGATATAAAAAAAATTGTAGAAGAAACTCAGAATATATTTTTAAATCCAACTGGTAGAGTAATACTTTTTGTAGACGAAATTCATAGGTTTAACAAGTTACAGCAAGATGCACTTTTGCCTTATGTTGAAAAGGGTACTGTAATTTTAATTGGTGCCACGACTGAAAATCCATATTTTAGTGTAAATAAAGCTCTTCTTTCAAGATCAACTGTATTTAAATTTAAAGAACTTTCAAAGGACGATATTGTTAAAATTCTAAAAGCGGCTATAGTTGATAAAGAAAATGGACTTGGAGGATATAACCTTGATATAAAAAATGAAGTTTTAGAATATTTAGGATATATTTCTAATGGAGATGTAAGAGGTGCACTAAACAGTTTAGAACTTGCAGTAATAACAACTAATATGAATGAAGATGGAAAGATAGTTATAGACATGGATGTTATAAAAAACTGTATTATGCAAAAGAAGGTTATATATGATAAGTCAGATGACTCTCATTATGATACAATTAGTGCTTTTATAAAATCTATGAGAGGTTCTGATCCGGATGCAACACTACATTATTTAGCAAGAATGCTTGAAGGAGGCGAAGATCCTATGTTTATAGCAAGGAGGATTGTTATTCAAGCATCAGAGGATGTAGGAGCAGCAAATAATGAAGCTTTAATTGTGGCTGTAGCGGCAATGCAAGCTGTTCATCAAATAGGTATGCCAGAAGCAAGGATTATACTTGCACAAGCAGCTGTAGAAGTTGCTATGAGTCCAAAATCCAATGCAAGTTATTTAGGAATAAACCAAGCTATAGAAGATGTCAAAAACATGGATGTTGGAAAAATTCCAATGCACATCAGAAATGCTGAAATTAGTGGAATGGAAAACTTTGGATATGGTGTAGGATATAAATATCCTCATGATTTTGAAAATGGATATGTTAAGCAACAATATTTACCAGATGAGTTAAAGGATAAAGTATATTATAATCCAAAAAAATGGGAGAAAAATTATGAGAAAAGGAAGAATAAATAATTCTGAAATTAATAATGAGGATTTATCTAAGGGAATTGAGATAGCCAATAAACATAAAGCACAAAAAGAGATTGAAAGAAGTAAGAGAATAAAAAGAGATATAGATAAAACAAATACAAGAGAAGATAAAAGGACCAATCCACTTTTGATATGTTTAATATGTGTAATTGTTTTTATATTGTTATTTGTATTTTTATACTATGGCCCTTTATTTGGTATAAGTATTAATAGAGGTAGTGGTATAGATGATAAGAATAAAATTGATATAGTTTCAACTGATTCAGATATATATGAATCATATTGTTCGGATTTATTAATATACAATAATCAAAAAATTACAACGTATAATTCTAGAGGAAAGAAAACTTGGGAATACGAGCTTAGTACAAAATTTACCCCTAACATATATATACAAGGGAAATTTATGGCCGTGTCAAATAATTCCAATGGAAAAATTTATTTGTTTGAAGATAAGAAAGAAATACTAAATACTAAGATTGATGGAGAAATTGATGAAATATTTATTGACGAAAGCGGAAATTACGTTGTTGAATATTCAACTAGTGGTTATAAAAAAGTTTTAGGAGTCTATTCTAAAAAGGGAAAGAATTTGTATAATGCATATTTGTCATCAAATCCTATTGTAAGTGTTAATATGCTAAATAATGCAAGACAACTTATTGTAGTTCAAACAAATACGGAGACTTTTAAGGCAGGAATATCTATTTCACTTATAGATAGTTCAAATGGAGAGAAAATTGATACAATTGCAACACTAGATAATAATTTTTTATATGACTTGACTATTCAAAACCGAAATATTATAATGTTACTGGATGATAAAATAGTAAAATGTAACATTGATACAAAAGATAGGGAAGATATATACAAGTTTGATACATCACAAATAATGTATGTAAGTATATCAAATAATTATTATTCTATAATATCAAAAGAGTTAAAAAATGATAAAGATAGTGGGTATTCTTTAATTTCAAATAGATTAGATAATACTAACATAAGTACAAGCCAAATAACAGATTCGCCTAAAATGTTTAAAAATACCAATGTACTTAATTATTTAATTTATCAAGATGGTCTACAGGTTATAAACAAATGGGGAGTAGAAATTAAAAATATTAAATTTGAATTACCACCTAAAAACGTTATAACTTTTAATAACGGAAAATCAATAGCTTTAATATATTCAAATAAAATATATTGTGTAAATATGTAAAACGAGGTTAATTATGGTTATAGATATAGTTTTGATTTTGATTGTTTCACTAGGAGCTTATTTAGGATATAAAAAAGGATTAATAAGCGTTTTAGTAGGTTTTTTGGCAATAATAATTGCAATTATATTATCACTTATATTACAAAATCCTGTTGCAAATGCACTCAAAAATAGTAACATAGGAAAAAATATTTATGATAATGTATATCAATGTATAAATGATACAGTTGAAAACAGAAAAAATGGAACTGAAGATAATACAATGTATAGCAAGATTATAAATGGAATAATATCTGATGAACAAAAGGAATATCAAGCTAATAATATTACGATGTTTATATTAAGAGGTATAAGCTTTATTATAACATTTATAATATCATTTGTTATAATATTTATTTTAAAATCAGTTTTAAATTTGGTATTTGATTTGCCAATTTTAAAAAGTATAAATAAAATTGGAGGATTGGCTTTAGGTACACTAAAGACGATTGTTATAATATACATTATTTTAGCTGCCGTTGCCCTTTTATCCGAATTACCATCAAGTAAAATGCAAATTAAAAATAAAATAGAACAAACTAATATTACAAAAATGATGTATAATAATAACGTGTTATTAAAGATTATTAATAGAAATATAAAGGTGTAAAGAGGTATTTATGTCAAAGAAAGTAAAATCTAAAAAAAATTATATACAAATTATAACAATTATACTCGTAATTGTTAGTATAATATGCATGGTGTTATGGGGAATAATATATGCTGTAAATTACGCAATTATTGGAGAAGATGAAAAGTTAGATGAAAACGGAAATATTATTACCGTTAGTTCATCATCAAAGAAAAAAGTTATAAACGCACTTATATGTGGAAAAAATGAAGAATTGACAGATACAATTATATATTTAAAATACAATGTTGAAACTGGAAAAATTGGAATGATGTCAATTCCTAGGGATACATCCATTGTATCTAATCCAACATTAAGCTCTGTATATAAAATCAATTATATGTATCAAAGTAAAGGAATAATGTCGCTTGTAAACCAGGTTGAAAACATGTTAGATGTAAACATCGATTATTACTTAGTGTTTGATGCTTCTATGTTAAAAGAAATGGTTGATGCTATAGGTGGAGTGGAAGTTGATGTTCCAATTAGAATGAAGTATGACGATGGAAGTCAAGATTTGCATATTGATTTGCAGCCTGGTAAACAGGTTTTAAATGGCGAACAAGCTGAGGGCTTTGTTAGATTTAGACATAACAATGATATGACAGTTGGCTATCCTATGGGAGATGTTCAAAGGACAGAAGTACAACAAGATTTTATAAAATCATTTATCTCACAAGTTTTATCTGCTAAGAATATTTCAAAAATACCTGATTTAATTAATATAGGATTAAAGAATACAGAAACTAATATAACTGCTAGGGAGGCAACAAAATACATTACAGATGCCTCAAAAATTGATATATCAGGAATGTATTCATGCACTGCTCCAGGTGATTTAAAGGATGTGGGAGATAAATCATCAAATTGGATGTCGTTTTATATATTAAACAAATCTGAAGCTCAGAATATAATAAAAACCAAATTTCCAAGTGATGGTACAAATTCAGATAACATTGACAATGCAGAAGGAGTTTAATATTTAGATATGGGTAAGAAAAATAAAAAGAAAAAGAAGAATATATATCAAAAATTAACTACGTTTTTTATTGTTATTTTTGCTATTGGTGTAGTCCTTTGGACTAGTATATATGCAGTAAATAGGGTTATAGGTGAAGATTCACTTGCTACTCAAGCCGGAAGTAATGATAGTAAAGTCTCAACAAAAAAGAAAAGTGAAATAAATGCTTTAATTGTAGGAACTAATCAAAACTTAACAGATACAATGATGTATGTAAATTATAACGTTGAAACAGGTAAGGTAGCAATGATGTCAATTCCAAGGGATACATATATTACTAATGAGTATTGTGTAGGGCACAAATTAAATTCTTTATATAGAGGGAAAAATACACAAGCATTTGTTGAGCAAATTGAAGAATTAATAGGGGTAGATATAGATTATTATTTAATATTTGATTCAAAAATGTTGATTGACATTGTTGATAAAGTTGGTGGCGTTGAAGTAGATGTTCCGGTTAGAATGAAATATGACGATCCAACTCAGAATTTACATATTGACTTAAAAAAAGGAACACAGGTATTAAATGGAAAACAAGCAGAACAATTTGTAAGATATAGAAAGGGAAATGATGGCTCAGGATATGCTAGAGGAGATTTACAAAGAACTGAAGTACAGCAGCAGTTTATCAAGAATTTTATATCTACCGTATTATCTGCAAAAAATTTGACTAAAATTCCAGACTTAATAAACGTTGCTTTAGATAATACTGATACAAATATTACAGCTAGAGAAGCTCTTAAGTATTCAACAGATGCTATGAAGATAGATACTTCCAACATTTCATCATGCACTGCACCTGGTGAAGCAAAATATATAAATAATATTTCATATTTTGTTATGGATAAAGAAAAAACTAAAGAATTAGTAAAAAATAAATTAGTTGATAATTCTTCTGAAGAAACGACAACACAGAGTAATACTGCTAACTAAAAATATATTCAGTCTGCTAGACTATTAATGGCAGACTGAATAATATATATATTTATTTAACTTTTGTTCTATTATTATATTTATTCTTTATTGTTTTATTATTTATTCTTAGTTTTTTAATTAATATGTATAATATAATTATTAAAATACTAAGTATTATGTATGAGAAGTTTTCGCTTAAAATATTTTTTAAAGAAAAATAATTTGAAGAAGAACAAATTGAGTCATAAGTGTTATTTATATCTAAATTATTTCCTTTTATTTTTAAATTGATTTTAATATTATTTGTATCTGATAAATTTAGTGTCGGCGTAATAGTAATATAGTTGTTTTTCCTTGTCAGTGAATAAATATCATCTTTAAGAGAAATAGATGACTTTGTATTAGTATTTTTATCTATAAATGAAAAATTAAAAGTATCTTTTGTAATTATTTTCTCTTTATCAAAATTAAAAAATCCATAATCACATAAACTAATTGCATCAAGAAATCTTGCATTTTTCCCATTTATATTTTGTGAACCATCAAAATTACCAACTATTAAAATTTTATCACCATTTTTTGAATAACCAATATACGTTCCTCTTGATTCTATAGTGTATCCAGTTTTACCACCTAAAGCATATTTATAGAATGTATTAGAATTTTCATCAATTAATTTATTTGTATTTTTTATTGTTCTTGTATTTGAAGTTTTGTTTGTACTAGGTAATTCGAATGATTTAGATTCAACTATTTTTTTAAATTCATCAAATTTCATAGCATACTTTAATATTAAAGCCATGTCGTATGGAGTGGAATAGTGATTATCATCATAAAATCCGTGTGGATTTGAAAAATGCGTATTAAGACAACCAATTTCTTTTGCTTTTGTATTCATCAAAGTCACAAAGTCATTAACATTACCGCTTACTGATTCAGCAAGAACAATTGCTGCGTCATTTCCAGATGATAAAAGTAAACCATATAATAGATTTTCGACGGAAAAAATTTCTTCTTTCTTTATTCCCATTACTGAACTTTCAAGTGGAACAGAATTTATAGCATTTTTAGTTGCAACAATTTTTTCATCTAATGGTAAATTTTCTAAAACTAATATAGCGGTTAATACTTTTGTAGTACTTGCAGGATAAATTTTAGCATACCCATTTTTTTCATATAATACATTTCCTGATTCTGCATCCATTAAGATATTGTTATTACAGTATAATCTTGGATTATTTTCTGGAATAGTATCTGCATATGCTATATTGCAAGTATAAAAATATATAAATATTAAAGAAAATATAAGGATCATCTTTTTTCTAAATTTTTTAATATTCATTTTACACCTCAAACTAATTAATATTATATATTATAATTTAAAAAAAATAAATAAAAAGGAGGCGATTGCATGTCAAAAATAATAAAATTTATACTGAAATATAAAATTCAAATAGTATTTATATGTATATTTATAATATCTGGTATATCAATATATATTCAAGACAATGAAAGAAAAGCAAGTTTTTCTGTAAATTCATCCAATATTTCAAAAAATGATGATAGAATAGGTGTGTATATTTCAGGAGAAGTAAAAAATACAGGAGTGTATTATTTAAAAAAAGACTCTAGAATAACTGATTTAATTAATATTTGTGGAGGACCTACTGAAGAGGCTGATGTATCTAAAATTAATCCAGCTCAAAAATTAAATGATTCAGATAAAATTATTATTCCTAAAAAGGAAGAAAATTTAAATACGGAGAGTATTGAAGATACTAATGAAAGTGATATAAATGTACAGGAAAAAATAAATATTAATACAGCTACAAAAGATGAACTAACAAGTTTAAATGGTATAGGTGAAGCAACGGCAAATAAAATAATAAATTATAGAAATAAAAATAAATTTAAGGAGATAGAGGATATAATGAATGTACCAGGAATTGGAGAAGCAAAGTTTAATAATATAAAAGATTATATATGCGTTTAAGACCTCATATACTGTAATAGGTGAAAATATGAGATACTATATATATTTAGATAAGCCTTTTTTAAGAACTATACTTGGTTCAATAGGAGAACTTGATTTTGATATAGATGTAATTGAATATTCTGTTATAAAAAGTTATTCTAATAACAATAAACTTGTGGTTGATCCTTGTATCGAGAATGGAAATAATTGTGAGATATTTAAGGATACTGAAAAAAGCAAAAATAAAGAGGGAAGCTTTAATAGTGAAAAAATAAGATTTGGAATGGATAAAGGTGTGTCTTGTAATATTCAAACAGAAAGAAAATATATAAATATATCTGATATAAGCGATATGAAAAATATTGGCTTTTATCATAAATTAATAATAAAGGTAGAACAAATGAAAAATAGAGATATCAATAATAGATTATACGAAGGTTCAGGTTTTATTACTATCTATGAAACAAGAGATGAAAATGTAAAAGAAAATAATAGCTTTGAAAAGGATGGCTTTTTTAGAATTGATGATACATGTATATGGTATGATAAAGAAAAACTTCATGCTGATATAAATTTATTAAGTAGTATGTCTTGTAAAATAAATGTTGTTGGTTATATTATAAATTGCCTAGAAAATTCAAGAAAAGTTGTAAAACCTTTGGCAATGTATATTGAATAAAAAATATGTTTATGATATTATTAAGATAAAAAGGAGAAAGTTATTATGAAAAATGTTTTTATTACTATATTTATTTTTACAACAATAATATCAGCTGGTTTTGCTGTATATTTTGGATTGGAATTAAAAAAAGGTAATGATGATAAAATAAATTCTAGTGTATCAGATCAAAATTATAGTGAAAAAAATGTAGAAAGTACTGAGAGTAATTTGCAAGATAAAATATTAGATATTTCTAAAAATTTAAATGAAGGAGTATATCTTTCTAAAACATTTGAAAATACCAAGACTAAAATACAAAACGGAAAAGCATATGTGTCATTTACGACAAATGAATTAGGCTCTGGAGAATATACAAAAGAATTAAATAAATATTACGAAATACTAAATGTCAAAGGAAATGTAATTGATATTTCTAGAGTTACAATACCAACATCAAAATATCCTATATTCATACTTCTTATGGATGATGGTACAGTTCAAAAGACTAAATTTAGTCAAGGAAGCGATATAATATGTGATGGCAAAATAGATGGCCTTGAGAATATAGTTAGAATTGATGAAGTAGAAATTGTTAATAAATTAGAATTTGGAGAAAACGTTGTTGACAGTTACTCTACTGGGGTTGTAGCTACTAATAAAAATGGTGATACAACTAATATTAAAGTGGAGTATTAGAATATTAAAATAGATATAGCATACTTATATAAAGTATGCTATATTTTTAATATTTCATCGATTGTAATACGGTTACTTTTTACAAATTTAATAAATTTATTTGCAAGTTCTTTATCAAATTGTGTATTAATACCTTTCTTTATTTGATCAATTCCAATTTCTACTGTAGTTTCATTCTTATATGGTCTTTTTGAAACAATTGCATCAAAACAGTCACATAATGTTAGAACTTTAGCAAGAAATGGAATTTCATCTCCACTTAATTTATTTGGATAGCCTGTTCCATCAATTCTTTCATGATGTGATAAAATAATTTGAGCAATATCTTTAAATAATGAAGAAGACTCAAAAATATTTGCTCCAATTATAGGATGAGATTTTATAATTTCATATTCTTGATCTGTAAGTTTTCCTTCTTTTAAAAGAATAGAATCTGTAATTCCTATTTTCCCAATATCATGAAAAAGTCCAGCTCTTTTTAATTTTATTATATCATTGTCAGATAATCCTATATATTTTCCAAATTTTTCCGCAAATAAAGAAACCCTTTTTGAGTGTTCTTCTGTATAATGATCTTTAGCACCAATAGTATTTAATAATATTTTTGCAAAATCAATTAATGAATTTTCTAATCTTAAGCTGTAGTTTTTAATTTTTTCAACTTGTTCTAAGTATTTTAAGCCACCTTGTATTAGCATAATTAATTCATCAAATCTTGAACTTTTTTCAAAGTATGCTTGTATTTCTAATTTTTGCATTAACTCAATAGATGGAGCAAGGTCAGAATGAGTTGACATTAAAATGATATATATTTCTTTATTAAATTCACGAACTAATTTTACAATTCTATCTCCATTAACTGGAGACATTAAGAAATTAAGTAGAAGTATATCGTATTCATTTGACTTTAATTCTTCTATTGCAGATACAGGTTCTGTGTAAATTGATACATCACAGTTATATTTTTTTAGAACTATGGAAAGCATTTCCATCATGTTTACATCGTCATCTATAATTAATATCTTTGATCTTTTATTGTCTTGATTCATAATATCACCTAGTATTTAGAGTATATCAAAATGTAGTAAATTATTCAATAAAAAACGACAAAATATGATAAAATTTTATATGTAGTTGTTGATTTTTAAATTTATAAATTTTGTGTCATAATATGCGATGAAATTTTCTTGACTTTAGCATAAATGAGTGGTATATTCTTGTTAAGGGAGGTGATAAAATACATGATATAATAATATTTATTTTTTCATTTTTTGTATCTTTAAACATTTTTTCTTTAATACTTATTAATTTAAAATCTAAGAAAATTTTTTCTTAAATATTTTACTATTTTATATCCATTTTAAATTTATTATGAATGAAAGGAGGACTTTTGTTTTATAGATGAGAAGAATAAAACTTTTAATTGCTTTTATATCAGTTTTTTTCTTTTGTTATATTATTACATATGTTATATATAAAAATATCATAATAAAAAATAATTATATAGATGCGTATGTTTTAAATAAAGATATTTTAAGAGGAAATAGTGTCTCTAATAATGATGTTATTAAAATTAAAATATTAAAGAAAAGTTATAATGAAGATATAAATATGATAAAAAATAATTTTAGTGATAATTTTTTATTAAATAAAAATTTAACTAAATGGCAAGTTGTTACAAATGATATGTTTATAAGTAAGGAAGAGTACGAATATATGAAAGAAAAGGAGCTAATTTCTTTAGATTTGAATAAGGATGATATAGTTACTAATAGTAAATTAAGGAAAAATTTAATTATTAATATATATTCTACTCAGGAATTTGAAAATAAGATTCAAACTAATATGGTTTTAGAAAATGTACAGATTGTTGATGTGTTTGATGATAATGCAAATAGTATTCATTGTAGTAATAAAGCATCCAAAATAATGCTTTATGCTCCAAGAGATAAGGTCGTGGCAATAAATAATTTGAAAGATAAAGAAAAAATTAAAATATCAATAATAAATTAGGAAGGGGGAATATATGAATTTAAAAATAGTATGCCAGAAAGAAAATGAATTGTTAGAACTTAGGAAAAATTTGAAAAGTGAACTTAAAAAAAATAAATATAAGGGGTTTGAAATAAACTTTGTTTCACAAACTTGCAAGAAATTTGATTTATATATTATAATATCTAATGATCTTGAATTTATATATAAAAATAGTTTTAATTTTAAAATTAAAGAATATAAACATAGTGACTTAATAATTTTAACATCAAATTTAAAATCTGCAAATATTGTTGGATGTTTAGATTTAACTCCATATGTATATTATTTAAGATCAAAAGTTGAATCTATTGCTTTTAAAATTATAAAAATAGGTAATACAAAGAGAACACAACCTATAAAATTCCAGTAAAAAAAGATAGTTAAAAACTACCTTTAAAATTTACTTAATTTTTGTAATGCATTATTTTCAATAATAAGATTTGATTTTTCTTTTATAGCAGTAGCGAAAATATCTTGAGAGTAATAGTTTTGGCAATATTCAGATAAGAAAATAAAAGTCTTCAAGAATTTTTTGTTTTTTACACTTGATTTAGCAAAAATAACATAATAAAGACCATTATATTTATAAAGACTATTTTTACCCCAAAATAAAAGTTCTGATTGTGATTTTGTACACATTTCTAAAATATTATCGATACTCTCAAAAGAATATATATAGCTATCTACCTTGTAGTCAATTGAATTTTTAGTTGATCTATTCTTACCTTTTGAATTTTTTTCTAATAAAGAATACTTTTTTAAATCCGGCATATTATCTACTTTAGTTATTGTTACAATAAATAAATTATTATTATCTGAACTTGCTTCAATTAATAGTTGTGAGTTGTCAAATTCGAACTCTTCATCAATATTTGACTCCTCTATTAAATCGCAAAATAATTCTTTTGCAATTTCATTATTTTTTTCTATATCCTTTATATTAACGTCTCTTTTTTCTAGTTCTTCAAGAGTTAATATTATTTTTACTTTATTTTTATTTATTTTTTCAATTTGCATAAGTTACACCTCCTGAAAAAATATTTGCTCTCTTATACTCAGTATATGTATTATATAATTAAACAGTTACAAAGTCAATGTTTATGCAATAATAGTATAACACAAAATATAATTAATTATTAATGTAATTTTTTTAAATTATGAAAAAAATGTTGCTAAAAAGCAGAATGTATGATATAATGCTTCTAGTTAATTTCCTTACTCTACATAAGTCGTAGAGTCAGAAGTCCAAGAGGAGGTGAGTTTTAGTCATGAATAATTACGAAGCAGTTATAATTCTTTCTGCAAAAGCACAAGAGGAAGCAACAGTTGCTTTCGGTGAAAAAATGAAAGAAATGATATCAAAAAATGGCGAACTTACAAATGTAGATGAATGGGGTAAAAAAACATTAGCTTATCCTATAAAAAAAGAAACTGAAGGTGTTTATATCCTATTTACATTTGTTGCTAAACCAGAATTTATATCTGAATTTGAAAGAATTCTAAGATTAGAAGATATAGTTTTAAAACACATGGTTATAAAAAAAGATAACTAATTTGTACTGATAAAGTACGCAAGGGGGAAATTTAATGAACAAATTTCAATTTATGGGGAGATTAACAAGGGACCCAGAATCAAGATTTACTCAAAATACTAATACACCAGTTACAACTTTTTCAATAGCTGTAAACAGAAGATTTGCAGAAGCAAATGGTGAAAGAAAAGCAGATTTCTTTAATTTAACAGCATTTGGAAAGTTAGCAGAATTTTGTTCTAAATACTATAGAAAAGGACAACAAGTTTTAGTTGAGGGTAGAATTCAAAATAGAACTTGGGAAGACCAAAGTGGTCAAAAAAGATATGCAACTGATTATATTATAGAAAATGCATATTTTGCAGATTCTAGAAGAGATGCAGACATGTCAAATGCAGGTATGGCAAATAATGCTTCAACACCTGCATCAACAGATGATGGTGAATTCATAACAATAGATGATACAGAAGAATTACCATTTTAGTTATATTTGTTGAAAGGAGGACAATTGAAAATGGCAGACGCTAGAAATAGAAGAAATTCAAAAAATGATAAACCTTATAGAAGACCAAGAAAAAAGGTTTGTAATTTTTGCGTAGATAAAATAGATGAAATTGATTATAAAGACGTAGAAAAATTAAAAAGATACGTAAGTGATAAAGGTAAAATATTACCTAGAAGAGTAACAGGTACTTGTGCTAAACATCAAAGAAAAGTAACAAATGCTATTCAAAGAGCAAGACATATTGCGCTTTTACCATACACAGTTAAATAAAAAATACATTCGCGATTATTTAAGTAATTGCGAATGTTTTTTTATATAATAGGAAAGTCATATTGAAATTGCCATGCCAAAATTTTTATAGCATGGTAATATGGCATTCGGAGTATTCTTTTTAAAAAATATATTAATTAAAATATCATATATTTCTTATCGAAAAATGCGATGAAAAGTATATAAAAATACACAATAAATGTTTATTGCAGAACAGATGTGCGACGCAATCCTCTTGTAAAATGAGTTTGACAGTAAAAAATGAAAATACGCACCTGTAACCTAGTCGTATCAACTAGTTTGGGTGCGCAAATTGATTCCGAAAGTTGTTGTGAAAATTAGCTTTTTTTAGTCGATGCTAAAATTTTTTAATATCTTGTAAACTTCTATTCTTTAGTGAAAAATCAATATTTGTAGCTAGTCCAATATCTTTTAAAACTGTGTCATAATAATCAAATAAATAATAATTTTCATGAATATTGCTACAATTACATTTTCCAAGGTTTTCAAGAATTTTTCCAACTGAATATTTTTTATCAAGTTTGTGTTGCAATACTCTTGATAATACCAATGCAATATAACATGTTAAGAAATGTGACTCTATGTGTTCTTTTCTTGATACGTAAACTGGTCTGGTATCTAATTTGCTTTTTGTAATCTTGAATGTTTCTTCTATTCGCCATAAACCCCTGTATATATCAATGATTTCATCTGGTGTTTTATCAAATTCACTTGACACTATCATATAGTATCCATCAAGCTTTTCTTCCTCTGCAATTTTATCTTCATCAAGCGAAAGCTGAGATTTGGCTTCAATAATTTCACCTGTATTTTTATCAAACACCAAATGCTTTACGTATTTACTTGCTCCAACACAATTTTTCTTATTGTATTTTTGTACATTTCCAATTAAGTCTCTTGCTTTGTCTATAGCGGGTTGTCTTTCTGCTTTTGCACGTTTGGCGTAGTCAGCACTCCAGAAAACAACTTGCTGTTCATCTACATTTTGTTTTATTTTTACTGTTTTTCCATCTTTATCTTTTTTGGTTATAATAATTTTTCTTGGGCATTTACGAGATTTCTTTTTATAAGTCTTACCTTTATTATATTGATACCCTTCTTCATCTAACACATAATTTTTTAAATCTTTGTTAGCTCCTCTAATACTAAGGCTCATAACATATCCATTGCCAATCGCTTTGTTGTATGTAATGTTATTTCCTGTGTTTAGACCTTTATCTGCAACTACAATAACTTTTCCTATGTTATAATTTTTTTGTAATTCTTGTACCATTGGTTTTAGTGTTAGACAATCATTTGTATTGCCTTCAAATAATTTGTAGCACATTGGTAATCCTAATGAATCCATGAATAATCCCATTTGAACTATTGGATTTGGACGATGCTCCTTACAAACTCTTTTTTCTAAGCTCATCTGGCTCATCTATTTCAAAATAATAATTTGTTACATCATAAAAAACTGCCTCGTTCTTTGGTTTATACTGTTCTTAAATATGATCATATATGTAATGTTGTATGTTTTCTTTAAAGGGATCCAAATATCCTAAAGCATTGTAAACTTCTTTTAAAGAAAAATCTGTATTTTCAAAAAATAAATCTTTATTTTCATAAGTTGATTTTTTTGAGTCTGGAAATAGACATCTTGCAAATACTAATAATTTCATAATGTTATTAATTTTAAATTCTGATAAATTTCTATTCTTAAATTTGTTTATTAAAAATTTATCAATTTCTAATTTATGGTAAATCTTTGAAAGAGCTGCATATCCAAAATTTTTTCGGTTATTGATGTCTTCAATTAATTTTTCACTTTTATTTATCTTTATAGATATTGATGAATTTTCTTGATTATTTTCATCATTCATTTTTTTTACAATTTCTTTAAAATGAGAAATTGGTTCAGGATAAGCTTTTTTCAAAATATCAAGATATCCTAAGGATTTTATTATAACTGTTTTTGTTTTTCATGTTTTTGAATCCCTATAGCCCGAGGCAATAGATAGATATGTTCTATTTGTTTTTTTTTATTACTTATTTTTAAATACATATTTTTATACTCCTATAAATATAGTCGAATTATATCACATAACGCAACAAAAAATGAATAAAAACTTGACAAAATAAAAAGCTTATGGCTCTAAGCTTGAATGTATCTAAAATATTTAAAAAATATCAAACTACAGTGGAGCTATTTTTTTATATGGAAAAATAGTAATTAATTAGGAAAGTTAGATGTTTTTTGTTCTTTTAATCAAACTGGAATTTTATTATTTAAAATCTTTCTCTACATTTTTAAATAATTGTGAAAGTAGAGAATATGACTAGATTTTAGTTTAAAATTGTGATATAATTGAGCCGTTAAAATAATCAGGAGGTAATATCTTATGAGGTCACCATATCAAATTTTAACAATTTTATATAAAATAGAAAATAATAAAATCCTATATGGTATATTTTATAGGAATTCACACCCTATATGGCAATTTATATCAGGAGGAGGAGAAAATAATGAGAATCCCCTTGAAACGGTGATTAGGGAAATAAAGGAAGAAACCTCATTGATTATTGAAAAGAAAAAAATAGAACAATTAGATTCTAAAACTACTATTCCAGTATTAAATGTAACGGGAGAATATACCTGGGGGACAAATGTATATGTTGTACCAGAATATTCATACGCTATAGAAATAAAAGACGAGGATGGTAATATCCAACTTTCAAATGAGCACAAAGAATACAAATGGGTAGAATATGATGAAGCGTTAAAAAAACTAAAATATGATAGTAATAAAACTGCTTTATGGGAATTAAACGAGAAACTTAATAAACGAACTAAAGTATATAATTAATTATGGTAAAAAGGTGAAAAGGTATTTCATTGTTAATAAATATTTTGGTTCAGGAATTTATTATTCAAAAAATAAGAGTAAGAGTTATAGAAATCTTATAAAAATATTTTTAAAAATGATAGACTATAACTTAAGTTAAAGAGGAAATAAATATAGATATAAAAAATGAAACTTTAAGAGCCGTTCAAGTAATGAACAGAAATGGGATTGATAGAGAAAGGATAAATAAATTACTTTTTTACGGTTGATAGATGGAACGGAGAAATAAAAAATAATGAACCAAATAAATGTGATGATTTAAAATGGTTTGATTTAGATGGATTGCCAGAGAATACTATCCCATATATTAAAGAAGCTATTAGTAACTATGATAAAAAAATTAAATTTTAGCTATTTGTTTGCTAATTTATGAAGGGAAGATATATATGAATGAATAAGAAATATTAAAAAAAGAAGAAACAATGTTACAATACATAGATAGAATGTTAAAAATTGATACTGAATAAATATATTTAGGAAAGCCACGTTCATGTAGAGGTTGTAAAGGTTGTGATCCTTGGAAGAGTGGATTACCAAATGGATTAGACATAACAGTAAATGCTAAAGGAGAAGTAACTTTATATGGTGCAGAGATTTGCATACTTGCAAATATTTATGACGAAGTAGTTACATATGATTTATTAAATGAAAGAGTTAATAAAAGCCCAGAATTTAAAATATTACATACTCATTGTGTAAGAGATGTAATGCAAGCATTTTTAAATGATGAAAAGTAGTGAAAGATATTTGACAAATGCATAAAAATATGATATTTTAATAATGCTATGAGAAAGAGTAAATATATTAAAAAGAATTAACAGAGAGTGAGCGGTGCTGGAAAGCTTATAATTCTAAATATTACTCAAATACAAATGTGCCAGATAATTGGTGTAGGAAGAACTGCAATAACAAATCATATCAAAAAAATGAAAGATAAAAATATACTAGAAAGAGTTGGTTCTGATAGAAACGGATATTGGAAAATATTATAAAGGGGAAAACGTATATGTTAAAACAAAAATATGAAAATTGGACTAAAGAATTTATGGAATCTTGGAAGGACTTAGATTGGAAAAGAACATTAAAAACATTAAGTGAAGATGTTGAATACTATGAAAATCCTATAGATAAACCTTGTGTTAATTTTGAAGAAGTAACAAACTTATGGAGTGTTGTTGCTGATAATCAAAAAGATATAGATTATAAATTTAAGGTAGTAGCATTTGATGAAGAAACTTGTATTATAAATTGGCAAATGACAAGGACAATGACTAATGGAAATGTTAAACAAGAAATAGATGGAATTTTTCAAATTTCTTTAAATGATGAAGGAAAATGTATATATTTTAAACAATGGAGATTTACTAGATAAAGATTTGGATATAATTATATAGTAATTTAATAAAAACAAAAAGGCAGAGTCAATCGACTTGCCTTTTTGTGCTATTTGGTAGAATTACGCCGTCCAGATTTTTTCAAACTTTGCACCGTAACCTGCTCGTACGCTCACTTCTGCTTTTGAAATACACATAAATGTTTTCCACGGGAATTTGTTTGTGTCAACTCCAGCTTTCTCTGCAGCACTTGCAAGAGTGGAACACGGAGCATAATCAACACTCAGATCGATTGAGTCACGATATTCGAATTCTTTTATAAGAGATTCGCCGAGATGTTTTTTGAAAGCTGAAATACTGTCTTGTGATAACTGTTCGCCAGAATTACCTAATAACATTGCCAGAAATGATGCCATACCACCAGCTTCGCTATCATCGCCATTGTCAAATTTGGGGTTGCAAATAGCATTTGCCCACCAATCAACAGTAGCTTTTACATAAGGTGGAAAATCGAAGTTATCATCTGAAGGGGTAACCTTTTTAGGTATATCCCATTTATAAACTTCTTTCAGTATAGCCCTGAATTCTTCAGCAAAAGCTTCATCCGCAATTGCGTCAATAATTTGAGGGAACATCATTGCTTGCGCAAGTATCTGAGCCTTGTTTTTAATAAGGTATTCAGGCAACTCCTTGTTTTCTGAAACAGCAAAACCGCTTTTACCGCGTTTTAAGTCTTCAATAACCATAGTTAGGCAAACTGCCATACCTGTGGGAACGAGTTGATCATTTGCAACAGTTGACATGTAGTCAGCTAACAAGTAGATTTCCTCGTGCATGTTAGGACAAGCTGTCCGTGCGTTTGCCAGTTTCTTACGTACATCGTGTAACAAATTTTCTGCCATAATAAAAAACTCCTTTCGTTTACCGTGATGAGCAATAGTTCATCAATAGCTTAAGAAAATATTTGCTATACCTATAATTATACCACAATTTTACATAATATTCAAGTTTGTACGATTATTTTTTTTATGCAATTAAATATTAACTTCAAACTTGACCTAGATCCATCTAATTGCTGAATTAAATTTCCTTTAACTATTAATTTAAGTTTATCTAATATCTTGTAGTGATTAACAATAACACTTCCTACTTTCAGGGTATCTTTATAATATAAGCTATCAATCACATCTTCTAAAATTGTTATTTCTTCTTTAGTAAATTCATTTAATTTACATTTATCTTTAATTATTTGTAATTCATGTTCATTATTAGGATTGATAGAAAAAGAGTATTAACGAAACCTTACTCGTTAATACTCTTTAAACCTTTTCAGTTTTCTGCAATTTTCTAAAAATTGCAAAAAAATGGTCGGAGTAACACGGTTCGAACGTGCGACCTCATGGTCCCAAACCACGCGCTCTACCAACTGAGCTATACCCCGATACATCAAGTACTAAATTATTATAGCATTTATAGTTTCAAAAATCAAGTGTTTATGTTAAAATTATTGTAAAAATATTGACTTTATGTAAAAAACAGTATAATATATATGTATAACAAAAGAGGTGGTAATATGCATATTAAAGCCAAATATCAGTATACTCATTTTCTATATCCGTTTGTAATAGATAGTGAGAAATATCCATATTTTATAGAAAGCATATTAAAGAAAACAAAAGAGTGGACTATGGTATATCATCAATATAAAAGCGATGAAGAGTCGTACGATTTCTTTTTGCCATATATGAGAAAATTTTTGTTTCCTTCTTTATTTTGGGATAAAAAATATATAAAAAAATTTAAAACGCAAGGAGTTTTTAGAAGATCATTAGAACTTAGTAAAACTACATGTATAACGTTTAAATATAATATGGCTAGAATAAAAAAAGGTAGTATAACAGATTTCGATGGTAAAGTTATTAATTATGATATATCGGATATTAAAATAATATGTTTTGAAGGTGGTATATGTTTCATAGACTTTAAAACACAAATTGATGAGAAAAGTGAGTTAATTGACTTTAATAAAATATTAGATTTTAACCATTATTTTAGAAATTTAACACCTAGAATAAAAGGAAGTGCAACCAATAGAATAGTCGAAAATAGTAAAACTGTTAATATTCCTAAATTTATAAGAAATATAACTTCTGAATATGAAAGCAAAAGTTTAGATAAAATGTATTTTGACAAAATGTTTACATATTCATATGTTTGTGTAGATGATTGGGAGAAAGATACAGATTTTTATAAAATGCAAAATGATTTCTATAAATTTCAGTACGTTATGCATAGTAAAAGTAGTGCTATTTTTAATGAAGAATGTGATAGACTTTCTGATAATGTTTATTCTAGATGGAAATACTCAATGTTTGGATTTTCAAGAGAGAGTGGAGTTGTATTTGTATCTGATAAAGAAAAATATGATATAACAAGAATGCCATATAATTTTGAAAAAAGATATTTGTATATGGTGCTTATAGCACTATATCAAAGAATCAGTCTTATAAATTTTTCGCAGAATTTAATGAGACAAGATAAAACTGCAGTTAAAAAATTAAAGAAAAATTTAACTCAATTTACAAATTCAAGTTGGTTTGGACAAATTACTAACTCAGAACACGGAATGGATATCTGGAAATTATGGCAAAAAGCATTTGGTCTTCCAGAACTTTATGACGAGGTTCATAAAGAATATTTAGAATATTATGATTATGTTGTAAGCAATAATCAATCAAGAATAAGTATGATACTTATGATTTTTTATGTTATAAATATAAGTTTTTCTGGTATTCAAATGTTAACAAATGTAATAAATTTAGAGGATATTCAAGTATATATAATAATAGCAATGGTTTTTTCAGCTTTAAGTTATCCAACATATCTTATTGCAAGCTGGATAAAGCATAAGTTTGAAAAGAAATTTTAATGGGGGAATTTTATGCAAATATATTGTGGAACTGATATAATTGAGGTATCTCGTATAGAAGATGCAGTAAAGAATACAAAAGGATTTAAGGAAAATATATATACAAAAAATGAAATAGAAAATATAGACAAAATAAAATCTGATATAAAATATCAAAGATATGCTGGAAGATTTGCTGCAAAAGAAGCAATATATAAAGCAATGTCTAAATTTATAATAGAAAACAATTTAACAATAAGCTACTTAGATGTAGAAATATTAAATATAGAGGAACTATCTAGAAGACCAAAGGTATATATTTTAAATGAAGAAATAAAAAAAGCATGTGATAAACATGAGGTAGAAATAGATGTTAGCATTTCTCATGTAAAGGATAATGCTATATCTACAGTGGTAGTAAAAGTAAATAAGGAGTGATTAAAGTGGAAAAGCAGAAATATTATATTACAACACCTATATATTATCCAAGTGGTAACTTTCATATTGGACATTGTTACTGTACAGTTGTAGCTGATGCAATTGCAAGATATAAAAGGCTTAGAGGATATGACGTGTTTTTCATGACAGGAACAGATGAACACGGACAAAAAATTGAAAGAAAAGCAAAAGACGCAGGTGTTACTCCAAGAGAATATGTTGATAAAATTGTAACAGATACAAAGAAATTATGGAATGATTTAGGAATAACATATGATAAGTATATAAGAACAACTGATGAAGAACATGTTGAATGTGTTAAGAAAATATTTGAAAAATTATATAATAAGGGAGATATTTATAAATCTGAATATGAAGGACTATATTGTACTCCATGTGAGTCGTTTTGGACTGAAACACAAGCTGTAGATGGAAAATGTCCTGATTGTGGCAGAGATGTTGAACTTGTAAAAGAGGAAAGTTATTTCTTTAAACTTTCAAAATATCAAGATAGATTACTTAAGTTCTTTGATGAGAATCCTGAATTTTTAGAGCCTATTTCAAGAAAGAATGAGCTTATAAATAACTTCTTTAAAAAGGGTATTGAGGATTTATGTGTTTCAAGAACAGGTGTTAAATGGGGAATAAAGGTACCATTTGATCCAAAACATACAGTATATGTTTGGATAGATGCTTTAACTAACTATATATCTGGACTTGGATATTTAAGTGGTGACGAATCAAAATTTAAGAAGTATTGGCCAGCAGATCTACATTTAGTCGGAAAAGAAATATTTAGGTTCCATGCAATGATATGGCCAGCACTTTTAATGGCACTTGATTTACCACTTCCAAAGAAAATATATGGCCATGGATGGCTTGTAGTTGATGGAAATAAAATATCAAAATCATTTGGAAATTATAAAGATCCAAGAGTATATATAAATGCAACTTCAAGAGATTCTGTAAGGTATTTCCTACTTCATGAAATGACTTTAGGACAAGATGGAAATTTCTCAGAAGAATTATTTTTGGAAAAATCTAACTCAGACTTATCAAATGATTTAGGAAATCTTGTAAGTAGAGTAACTGCAATGGTTTCTAAGTATAATAACGGAGTAATAAAAAAAGGAAAATCTTTTGAAAATTATGATGATGATTTGATTCAACTTGCAAAAGAAGTACCATTAAAGGTTGAAGAATCAATGGATAAATTAAAAATAAATGATGCAATTACAGAAATTTGGAAACTTATTGATAAGTCAAATAAATATATTGATTTATCAATGCCATGGGTACTTGGTAAAGAAGGAAAAGATGATAGACTAAATACAGTACTATATAATCTTGTTGAATGTATAAGAATAATAGGTATCTTACTTAGACCATATATGGTTGATGTCCCAGGTGAAATTTTTAAACAAATAGGAATTGATGAAGATATAACAAGTTGGGATAGTGCAAAAGAGTTTGGTCTTTTAAAGGAAGGTACAATCGTAACAAAAGGTAATAATTTATTTCCAAGAGTTGACATTAAAGAGGAGATAGAAAAAATGAATGAACAAGTTGTAGAAAAAAATGAAGAAAAAGAAAAAGTTGAAGAAAATAAAAAAGGAATAATTACAATTGATGAACTTGATAAAGTTGAGCTTAAGGTTGGTCAAATAAAAGAAGTAAGTAGAATAGAAAAATCTGATAAGTTGTATAAATTAAGTGTTGATGTAGGAGAGGAACAACCAAGGACTATAGTTTCAGGACTTGTTGAATTTTATACAGAGGAAGAGTTATTAGGAAAACAAGTTGTTGTTGTTACAAACCTAAAACCAGCAAAACTTAGAGGCGTTGAATCAAATGGAATGCTTCTTGCAGCAGGTGATTATGATGTTGTAAAACTTCTTACTTTAGATAATAATAAGGGCTCATTAGAAAATGGAAGTAATATTCATTAATTTATTGAATTAATAGCCGATGTATGTTATAATCCTTTTATAGAGTTAATATGAAACTAAAAATCACTTTTTTGGAGGTTATGTTATATGACTGAAAAATTATTAGCTATCAGAGAGAAAAATAATGTAACATGCACTTTGTCAATGATTGATAATGGAGAAAATAAGCGGTATATTTTTAAGGTAAACAAAACTATATACTGGTATTTTGATACCATTAAGGAATATGAAGACGGAACGGTTAAGTCATTTAAACCGCCTTATGAAATTGTTGATGAAAATTATAATTTGGCTTTGGATACATTAATGCATATGTTTAAGGTTGCGTAATTTTTACGCAGCCTTAAATTTGCATATTTTTTAGTTATGTATTGTTTTTTATCAAATTTTATGTTAAAATTACTATGTTGATATATGGAGAGGAGGAATATTGCTAATATTGTTTAGCAATAGAAATATATGGATAATAACGAAAGTGAAAAAAAAGAAATTGAATTTGATGATATAGATGAGAACGGAAAAGTTACAAAGGTAAAGAAAAATATAGAAAAAAAGGATAATGACATTAAAGTTGAAGAAAAGAAAGAAGAAATAAAGCAAAAAGACGAAGCACCTAAAAAAGAAGAAATTGTTTATGATGATATAGATGTAAATGATAAAATAAGAGCAGACGAGATAAACAATGAAACCAGAGCTAAAGTTAGGAAAAATAGTAAGGCAATTATAAAAGAAATATTAGAATGGGTCCTATGTTTAGTTATTGCATATGTACTTTATTTAATAATAAATTATTTTGTTGGTACTATATCTGGGGTAAAACAGGTTTCAATGCTTCCAACTACTAAAGAAAATGATAGATTAATTATTTCAAGACCTACTATATTTAAAAGAGATTTGAAATATGGTGATATTGTAACTTTTGAGGCTCCACTTGAAGATGATTTAGAAGTTAATGAAAATAATATAGCCTCTTATACTGAAAAAACAGGTATTGATTCATTCTTCTATAACTTTATGGGAATTGGAAAGTCTAGTTATGTAAAAAGAGTTATTGGGCTTCCAGGAGATCATATAGTAATAGGAGATGATGGTTTCGTTTATAGAAATGGTGAAAAATTAGATGAACCATATTTAAATGAGCAAGTAACTAATAAAGATAAATATAACGATGTTGTAGTTCCTGCTGGAACTGTGTTTATGATGGGGGATAATAGATTATCAAGTAAAGATTCAAGATTCTTTGGTTGCGTACCTATTGAAAAAGTAAATGGATATGTTGTAATTAGGGTATGGCCATTAAATAAAATTGGTAAATTATAAAAATAGAGGTGATATATGATGTTTGAGAATATAATGGGACATGATGAAAAAAAGACATATTTTGAAGAGGTTATAAACAAACATAATATATCACATTCTTATATCTTTTTTGGTGAAGATGGAATAGGAAAACTAACATTTGCAAAGGAACTTGCAAAGTATATATTAAATACATCAAATTTAGATAGTTGTCCTGATTTTAAATTGGTTTCAAGGTTAGAAGATAAAAAGGATATAATAATAGAACAAATTAGAAAAGAAATAATTGATGATGTGTATATTGCACCAATTTCAGGTGATCATAAAGTATATATTATTAATGATGCAGATTATATGAATATTGCAGCTCAAAATTCTTTACTTAAAACTTTAGAGGAACCGCCAAAATCTGTTGTTATTATACTAATATGTTCTAATATAAATAAAATACTTACAACCATTCTTTCAAGGACAAATAAAATAAATTTTGAAGGATTAGATAATAAGAGCGTAAACCAATATATAAAAGATAAATTTAATATTAATTTAAGTTCTAATATATTAGAGTATATTAATGGCTCTGTTGGAAAAGCTATAAATATTGTAGAAAATGAACTTATGACGCAGTTTGAAGAAGTAGATAAAATGGTAGATTTCGTTATAAAAAAAGATTCGGTATCTGCAATGAAAAATTCACAGAATATAAAATTTGATAATTTAGAATTATTAGAATATTTAGAATATATTTTGTATTCTAACAAAATGTATAACGGCGTTTTAATTGTAGAAAGAGCTATTTCAAGGCTTAAGCGAAATGGAAATTACGATATAGTAATTGATAATATGATTTTAAAAATAATAGATGAAATATAAGGAGGGAATATGGAAAATAAAATAATAGCAGTTAGATTTAAAAAGACAGGTAAAATGCAATATTTTGATCCTTTAAAATATAAATTTTCGATTAACGATAGTGTTATAGCAAAGACTGAAAGAGGAGAAGAAATAGGAAGAGTAGTTAAGATATTAAATAAGGATAGTTTAAGTAACAAAATAGAGGTAAACAAAATTCTTAGACCTGCTTCAAAAAAAGATTTTGAAGAGTTAAAAAAAAGAGAGATTAAAGCAAAAGAAGTAGCAGATTTTTGTAGAAAAGAAGCAAAAAGACTAAAACTTGACATGAAGATTTTGACCGCCGAATATATATTAGATGGTACTAAACTTACAGTATATTTCTCGGCTGAAGATAGAATTGATTTCAGAGAGTTAGTAAAAAGTTTGGCTTCAAAATACAAGACAAGAATAGAGTTAAGGCAAATTGGTCCAAGGGACGAGATAAAATCATATCCCACTCTTGGAATGTGTGGTAGAGAAGTTTGTTGTAGAACTTTTTTACAAGACTTTGATCCTGTTACAATTAAAATGGCAAAAGAACAAGGATTACAAATAAACATGTCAAAACTTTCAGGTGCATGTGGAAAACTTATGTGTTGTTTACGATATGAAGAAGAGGCATATAAAGAAAATTTAAAATATTTACCTAAAGTTGGAAGCTTTGTAAAAGTAAAAGGTGAAAGAGAAGAAGGAAAGGTAGTATCTGTTGATATATTAGGAAAAAAAGTTAAAGTAAAATTTGGCAAAGATAAAGAAGATGAAAGATTTGAAATGTATAATGCAGATATGATTATAAATAACAAAAGTAAAGAAGTTTAGAAAAATAAAATGTATAAGAATTTAAGGGGGAAAAATTTATGGCATATAGAATAACTAATAAATGTATTTCATGTGGTGCATGTGCATTGGAGTGCCCAGTAGGGGCAATATCACAAGGTGAGGATAAATATGTAATAGATCCTGAGAAATGTATTGAATGTGGAGTTTGTAGAAGTGTTTGTCCGGTAGAGGCTCCAGAACCAGAAGAATAGAATAAAAAATGTTACTATATTTATTGATTTTTGTAGCAGATTATGGTATACTTTAAATGTAATTTAATAAAAAAGCGATGATAAAGAGGAGTAAAATACAAATAGAAATAAGAGATGAAAACTCGTGGCTGAAAAGTTTTCTAACACTAATGTATTTGAAGGTAGCTTTGGAGCTGATATACTGAAGTATATATTATGTGTAAGTATATTCCGTAAACAATCGGTTAATTGTAATTAAGAGCATGCATAAGCATGAATTAAGGTGGTACCGCGAACACAGTCTTCGTCCTTAAATTAAGGATAAGACTGTGTTTTTTATATAGTAAAAATAGTAAAAGAAGTGGTGATAAATATGGTAAAAAATATGATTGTATTTATATGTTTGCTTGTGGTACTTGTTTGTGTAATAAGTATATTTAACGCAAGAGTTATTGCAAGAAAAAGATTTGAAAATGTTGAAGAAAATAAAGCTACAAAAGTTATAAAAATAGCAGGATATGTTGTTAGTGTGTGTATGCTTGGAATAATATACATATATATGAGATAGGGGGAATATAAGTTGGATAAAAATTTTGACTTTAAGAAAAGAGAAAATGAAATATATAAAAATTGGGAGGAAAATGGATATTTTAAACCTGTAATTGATAAAGATAAAAAACCTTTTGTAATATCTATGCCACCTCCAAATGTAACAGCAAAGTTACATATTGGGCATGCATTAGATGATACAATTCAAGATATATTAATTCGTTATCATAGAATGCTTGGAGACCCAACGCTATATGTACCAGGTACAGATCATGCAAGTATTGCAACAGAAGTTAAAGTTGTAGAAAAACTAAAAAAAGAAGGAAAGTCTAAAGAAAGTCTTGGTAGAGAAAAATTTCTTGAAGAGGCATGGAAATGGAAAGAAGAATATGGTGGAAAAATCGTAGAGCAGCAAAGAAAATTAGGCCTTTCTTGCGATTGGCAAAGAGCAAGATTTACAATGGATGAAGGATGCTCAAAGGCAGTTTTAGAAGTCTTTGAAAGATTGTATAATGAAGGCATTATATATAAAGGTGAAAGACTTGTAAATTGGTGCCCTGAGTGTAAAACTCCAATTTCAGATATTGAGGTTGAATATGAAGAACAAAAATCAAATTTATGGCATATACGTTATAAAATAGAAAATAGTGATGATTATGTTGTTGTTGCTACTACAAGACCTGAAACAATGCTTGGAGATACAGCAGTTGCTGTAAATCCAAATGATGATAGATACAAAGATATAGTAGGTAAAAGAGTATTTCTTCCAATTGTAAATAAATATATTCCTGTAGTTGCTGATAGATATGTAGATATGGAATTTGGTACAGGTGTTGTTAAAATTACTCCAGCACATGATCCTAATGACTTTAAAGTTGGAAAAAGACATGATTTAGAGATTATAAATATATTAAATGAAGACGGTACATTAAATGAAAAAGCTGGAAAATATGAAGGAATGACAACCTTAGAAGCAAGAGAAGAAATTGTTAAGGAATTAAAAGATATTGGTGCTTTAGTAAAAATTGAACCACATGTACATAATGTAGGATCTTGCTATAGATGTCATCACACAATTGAACCGTATATATCAAATCAATGGTTCGTAAAAATGGAAGAACTTGCAAAACCAGCAATAGAAGCTGTTAAAAATGGTGATATTAAATTTATTCCAAAAAGATTTGAAAAGATATATTTAAATTGGATGGAAAATATTGAAGATTGGTGTATATCAAGACAGTTATGGTGGGGACATAGAATACCTGCGTATTATTGTAAAGAGTGTGGTAAGATTACAGTATCAAAAGAACATATAACGACATGTGAATGTGGAGGAGAAGTTGTTCAAGATGAAGATACGTTAGACACTTGGTTCTCATCAGCATTATGGCCTTTCTCAATACTTGGATGGCCTGATAATACAGAAGATTATAGCTATTTTTATCCAAATTCAGTACTTGTAACAGGTTATGATATTATAACATTCTGGGTTAGTAAAATGATATTTTCAGGGCTTCATTATACAAATAAAATTCCATTTGAAAATGTATATATACATGGATTAGTTAGAGATTCACAAGGAAGAAAAATGTCTAAATCGCTTGGAAATGGCGTTGATCCTATAGAAGTAATTGAAAATTATGGTACTGATGCACTTAGATTTTCACTTACTCAAAATATATCAGCTGGAAATGATATGAGATATATGCCTGAAAAATTAGAAACTGCTAGAAATTTTGCAAATAAGCTTTGGAATGCAGCTAAATTTGTAAACATGTATATAGATGATATAGCAGTGGAAAATGTTGAAAACTTTTTACCTGCTGACAAATGGATATTAACAAAATTATCAAAACTTGAAAAAGAAGTAAAAGATAATTTAGATAAGTATGAACTTGGTGTGCCACTTCAAAAATTGTATGACTTTATATGGTCAGATTTTTGTGATTGGTATATAGAAATAGTAAAAACAAGATTATATGATAAGGAAACAAATCCATTTTCATATTCTGTTGCAGTATGGACACTAAATCATGTTTTAGTACAAGTTATTAAAATGCTACATCCATATATGCCATTTATAACTGAAGAAATATATCAAAATTTACATACTGATAAAAATTCAATTATGAAGGATATGTATCCTTGTGATAATTATAACTTTGAAAAAGAAACTGAAATTATAGAATTATTTTTAAATATGATACGTAATATACGTAATGAAAGATTAAATTCAGGTATAAATGGATCAAAAAAAGTAAACGCACAAGTATATCTAAAAAATGAAAATGATAAAAAATTATTTAAACTTTGCGAAGATTATATAAAAAGACTTGGATATATAGAGAATATAGAGTATATTGATACAGAAGAAAAGGCAAATAACAATTATACCTCTATTACACTTCCAAGAATTAGCATATATTTAGATTTACTTGGAGCAGTTGATTTAGATAAAGAAAATGAAAGATTAAATAATGAAAAAGAAAAAGTTTTAAAGGAATTAAACAGAGCAAAATCTATGTTGTCAAATGAGAAGTTTGTATCTAAGGCACCTGCAAATCTTGTTGAACAAGAAAAAATGAAAGTAATTAAATATGAAGAAATGCTAAATGATATTGAAAAGAGAATAAAAGAACTTAACTCAAAATAATAAGAGGTGAGTTTATGAGAGAAAATGAAAATACTTTTAGAGATAAAAATATAAAAAAAGTAAGTATCATTGGAATATGTGCAAATGTATTTTTGCTTGTTATAAAAGGAATAATAGGATTTATTTCAAATTCGCAGGCGATGATTGCAGATAGCTTAAATAGTGCAGGAGATATATTTGCATCAATAATGTCTTTTATTGGTGCAAAGTTATCTTCAAAACCTAAAGATGATGATCATCCCTATGGCCACGGAAAAGCAGAGTATATTTTTTCATTTTTAATAAGTATATCTATGATAATTGCTTCAATAATTATGGTAAAAACGTCAATAGAAAGTATAGTTAACAAAAATAGAGTAAATGTTTCAATCTTTCTGGTTTTAGTATGTATAGTAACTATACTAATTAAGTTATTTTTATTTCTTTATGCATATAGAAAAAATAAAGAAACAGAAAGCATACTTATAAAGGCAAGTAAAGAAGATCATAGAAATGATATGTTTGTTACTCTTGGTACTTTAATAGGTATTCTAGCTAGTTATTTTGGTTTCTATTTTATAGATGGAGTAATTGGTATATTAATATCTTTATGGATAATTTTTGTTGGAATAAGGCTTTTAAAAGAATCATATATTATTCTTATGGACACTAGTTTAGACGAAAAAATATATAATGAAATAACAACTATTGTTCAAAATGAAAAAGAAGTTCTACATGTAGATGAAATACTTTCAAAACCTGTTGGAAATAGCTATATAATAATACTTAAAATTTCTATGAATGGAAATTTGACATTAGAAAATGCTCATAATATTGGTGGAAAAATAAAAGATGATTTAATGAATCAATATGATTTTATATGTGATGTTATTATGCATATAAATCCACATACAGTATAAAAATAAGGTAAGTGATATCTAATCACAAACCTTATTTTATTATTTTAAATATTTGAAATTTTAATAAAATATAAAGTTATATTATAAATATGTTATTTATTTTTCTACAAAACTTTCTATTATATAATTTTGTCCATCAATTCTTCCAGTTACTATTGCTATTTTATCTTCATATTCTTCTGGTTCTCTTTTTGCTAGTTGCCTATATTTTACTTCATATGTATATACATTATTTTCTTTAGATACCAAGTTTTGTGATACAAATGTTAATTCACTTCCACTCCATGCAGCCTCGTTTATAGCAACTTTTTCGTTAATATTTATTATGGCATTTGAAGAATCTACTATTCCTTTGAAATTTACTATTTCATCAAATAGTGACTTTGACATAAAACTTTGCCATGTTTTTTCATATTCACTATAACTATTGTTTGTTACTATATAAGAGAAAGAATTTTTTGAAGTTTTAGAAGAATTTTTTTCTAAATCTTGATAATCATTAGAAGTTCCTTCCCTTCCCATTATAGCAAGATATTTTCCTTCACATGAGCCAGCTGATTTGACTTTAAGGATAGTTTTAGAGTGCTTTTCATTTAAAGAATCAACATCTATGTTTACTTTATCTTCGACGTTACTTACATCTCCATTATTTTCTTTTTTATTGTTATTTAAATCTTCTTTAACCTGTGCCAAATCTTCCTGTATTTTTTGAATTTCTTTTTCCTTATAGTTCAATTTGATAATAAAATAACCACAAGCTGAAACAGCAGCAATAAAAAATACTAGCAATATAACTATTATAACTGCTTTTCCATCTTTTTTCATAAATTTCACCTCCATATATAATATTATATTATATATATAATATAAATACAATATTTAACTTAGAGTTTTTTTTGTAACTTCTTTCCAATACGCATAGTTTTTCTTATAATTAGCGTTCTAGTAAATATTAAATTAAGTATTATAAATATTATAATTGATCCTATAATAATAAAAGCAATTTTATCTAATATTGGAACTATATATGCAATGTTAAAGAATTTTCCAAGATATGTCACTCCAAATATTAAAAGAGCGGACATAGATAGAGCAATTAGCATTCTAAATATAGAAAAAGGAAATATAGTATCTTCATTTTTCCTAGATTTAGTAAGAGTAAATAGAAGAATTAATCCACATATACTAGTTGCAATTACACATAGACTAGAGTAATGCTCATTACTAATGATATTACATTTATTTAATATAGATATTATAAGAATATTGAGTGCAACTGTAATACCTGTAGGTAATGATTTGGAAATAACATTTCTTAAGAAATTTCCTTTAATACGAGCGTTATTTGGTTCAAGAGCTAGTATAAATGATGGAATACCAATTGTAACAGTACTAATTAATGTAAGTTGTATTGGAACAAATGGATATGCTTCTCCCATAAATAAAAACATGAGAGCGAGTATTGTTGAGTATATTGTTTTTACCAAAAATAAAGATGCAGAACGCTGTATATTATTTATTGTTCTTCTTCCTTCAGCTACAACTTTAGGCATTGATGCAAAATTAGAATCTAAAAGTACTAATTGGGCAACATTTTTTGTGGCGTCACTACCATTTTGCATTGCAATACTACAATCAGCAGCTTTTAATGCTAAAACATCATTTACACCATCACCAGTCATGGCTACAGTTTTTCCCTTGCTTTTTAGTGCAAGTACTAATTCCTTTTTTTGAGTTGGGGTTACACGTCCAAATACAGTGTAATTTGTTGCTATATCCAACATGTTATCTTTATCAGTTATTTTAGACATATCTATATACTTATCATAATTTTTAACTCCAACTTGTTTTGCAATCTTAGATACAGTAATAGGGTTATCTCCAGATATTATTTTTATATTAACATCTTGCTTGTAAAAATACTCTAATGTATCCTTTGCCTCTTTTCTAATTTTATCGGTAATAAGAAGTAGTCCAATTATATTAGTATCTAAAGGTAAATTTTCTTTTTCTATTTTACTTTGGGTATGTGCTAAAACCAGTACCCTGTAATCTTTTGTATATTTATTTATTGTATTTTCATATTTTTTAAAGCTGTTTTTCAAAATAAATTCCGGTGCACCAATAATATATGAACCTTGATTTTCAAATGTAATTGCAGACCATTTATTTTTTGATGAGAAAGCATATTTTTTAACTGGTATAAATTCATTTGTTATATCTTTAAAATAATCTTTTATGGCATTTATAGTAGAGTTTTCATCTTCTGAAAATTTTGCTATGTTTGAAAGAATGTTTTTCATATTAGTATCAGAGTCATTGATTGGAATATAATCTTTTACCTCCATAATCCCTTCAGTAAGAGTACCAGTTTTATCTAAACATAAGGTATCAACTCTTGCCAATGTTTCTATACAATATAGTTCTTGAACCAAAACTTTAGATTTTGAAAGCCTCACAACACTTACAGCGAGCACAGTACTTGTAAGGAGTACAAGACCTTCTGGTATCATACCAATAATTGCAGCTACAGTTTTAGTCACGGCACTTTGAAGACTTAAATTCTCTACATTTAGTTGAACAATAAAAAGTGCTATACCAATTGGTATAATTGCAGATGTTAAAAAATTAATTATTTTATTTAATGAAGTCATTATTTCAGAATTTACTTTTTTTACATATTTTGCATCTTTAGATATTTTAGCAGTGTAATTTTCTTCACCTACATGTATAACTTTTGCTGCACAATTTCCACTAACAATATAACTTCCTGAAAGTAAAACATCTCCTTCTTTTTTTTCTATACTATCAGGTTCACCTGTAAGAAATGATTCATTTACTTGTACCATACCGTTTAAAATTATACTATCTGTTGCTATTTGGCTTCCTGTTTTAAACTCTAATACATCATCAATTACTATTTCATTTATGGATATTTCTTGTCTTTTTCCATCTCTTATAACATGAGCTTTACTACTTGCAAGAACAGATAATCTGTCTACTACTTTTTTTGAATGAATTTCTTGTATAGTGCTTATTGCTGTATTTATAATTACAACACTTAAAAATATCATATTTTTAAATGATCCTGCCATAAATACTATAATTCCTAAAAATAAATTTAAAAAATTAAATATAGTAAAGAAATTATCAAATAGAATTTTTTTGATACTTTTCGTTGGAACAGAAGTATCATAATTTACTAAGTTTTTTTTCTGCCTTTTTTTCACATCTTCAGATGATAAGCCTTCTTGTATAATTTTATTTTGATCCTCCATAAGAAAAATCTCCTTTTTTACTAAAAAATTATAGCACGGTATAAAGGTAATTGTCAAATTTTGGATAAAAATAAATGTCAAAACTAAAAGAATTTAATATAATATTATATTAAAGTTTAAGTGTAAATAAGAGGAAAGTATGAATAATAGAAGTCATGTTATAAATAAAATAAGTATACTAGGAATAATAATTAATTTATTTTTAATTATTGTAAAATGTTTTGCAGGAGTTATATCTGGTAGTAATGCTCTACTTGCTGATAGTTTGCATAGTTTTGAAGATATGACAGCATCTGTGTTATCGTTTATAGGAGCTAAAATTTCGGCAAAAAAGCAAAATGACAAGTATTGTTTTGGTTATGGAAAATCAGAATACATTTTTGGACTTTTAATTAGTGTATTTATGATTGTAACATCCATTATGCTAGTTATATCGTCTATTAAAAATATAATAACAAAGAACGTTGTTGTATTTTCATATATTTCTTTAGTTGTCTGTTTAGTAACAATTATTTTAAAATTTTTTATGTGTATATATTCTAAAATAAAGTATAAAAAAATAAAAAGTATACTTATAAAATCATGTATCCTAGATAGTAGAAATGATATAGCAATATCTCTTGTTACAATGATTGGAATTATACTTAGTTATTTTAGGATAACTTTTGTTGATAACATAATTGGAATATTAATTGCTTTATGGATAGGGTATACAGGAATTAAATTGTTTATATCTTCATTTGAAATCTTAATGGATAAAAATATTAATAAAGAGTATATTAACAAAATAAAAAATGATATTTTAAAAAATAAAGAAGTTTTAAAAATAGATAAAATATGTGCAAAGCCTATAGGTAGTAAATATATATTGCTAATTGTATTAGCTATTAATGACTCAAAAAATTTAAAGTTTACAGTAGAAGTACTAAAAAGAATTAAAAAAAGTATATTATACAAATATGATGATATTAAAGATGTGTTTATACAAATTGGATAATAAAGAATCTGAAAATTAATTTCATCAGGTGTGTTAAAGCTTAATTTTCAAATTCGAATAAATATTTTTTCAAAATGGTTGATTAAAAATTTAAATTTGTTAATCGACCATTTATCCTGAATAGGATATCTTGAATTGATATCCCATACATATGTTCCTTCAAAGATATCTATTACCGGAATGCCTCTGTCAATCCAGATCCTATTTTTTCTATATGATTCATCTTCAACAAAGACTATTTTTTTAATAACGTTGTCATCTGAAATCAGCCTGTTAAAGACATACTTTGAAAATCTGTTGCCATTAAAAAACTTTATGAGTTTTCATTCATTTTAATGTTTCATCAGCCTCAATAAAAAGAAGTCTTTTTACATCCCCTTTATTTATGTGATTATTCATTTTCAAATTCTCGTATTTAGAATAATAAAAACAAAAAAATATCCTTGAGGTGTGATTTACACCATATAGAAATCTTAAACATTTTTCACTAAATTTCATTATGAATTGAAAAAAAGCTTCTGTGTATTGCATTTTATTTTTAGATACTATATAATGTATTTGTGTAAAAAAGTTTTATTAATGTTACATGCACATAAAAAAGAGTATATATATGAAATGGAGGAAATAAAGTGAAAAAAGGAATAAGAATTTTGTTGATTTTAATATTTGTATTTATTTTAGTTAATACAGGTATATACGCGGATGAAAGTGGTATTGCTATAACAAAAGTGCCATATAGTCAAGAATATGAAGAGTGGTTAAAATTACCACAAAAATTGAGAGAAAAAAGAGTAGCTCCACAAATGTATGATGTGGATGAGAGTATTATAAATAGTTTAAATAATAGTAATAATATATCAAAAGGAAGGCGCTTGGTTAGAAAATCATCATTACCGGATAAATATAATACATTAGATGAGATGAACATAAAAGTTAAAAATCAGAATACACGAAATATTTGTTGGGCTTTTGCATTTACAAGTGCAGCAGAAATTGCATGTAAAAAATATGAAAATGAAAATTATGAATTTTCACCTATGCATATAGATTATGCTTGTACAAAAAAATTTAAAGATATTATAAATCCCTATGCACAAATTCGAGGGTATAATGAAGGCGGAAATTTAAATAATTTAATTTCATATTTATCATCTGGACAAGGACCAATTTTAGAAGAATATATGCCATTTGATACTAATAAGGGTGAGATTAGTTATTCAGAAATGCCTAATAACCTTCAAAGTAAGTTTATTGATCTTCAACAATTACCGGGTATTTCAACTAGAAAAAAAGAGGAAATTTGTAGAGGGGATAGAGATTATTCTGATGAAGAATTAGCTTTAAGAGAAAATATAAAAGCAAAAATTATACAATCTGGTGGTATATGGTGTGGCATTATGATGGATAAATATACACAAAATAAAAATCCTGTATTATATACTTATGAAATAGGTGGGGTTAAATCTCATGCTGCTGTTTTAATAGGATATGATGATAATTATAGTGCAAATAATTTTAGTGAGGATAAAGCACTTAGACCCAAGCATGATGGGGCATATATTGCTCTTAATTCTTATGGTGAAGGTTGGGGAGATAATGGTATATTTTATATTTCATATGATGATGTAAATGTTGAGGATAATTTAGGTTATATAAAGAAAACATCAGACGTTGATTATGATACTATATATCAACATAATTATGGCGTTTCACAGATGTTTTATGAATTTAAACCGTTAAATAGTACACAAAAACAACTATATACAGCCAATATTTTTGAAAGAGATGTTACAAAAAGAGAACAGTTAACTAAATTATTTATTCCAAATACTAGTTATTTTAGTTTACAAGATGTTGATATAGAAGTATATATAAATCCTCAAAGCTCTAGTTTGGATCCTTCAAAATTAGTTAAGGTTGAATGCGATGTTACTAATTTGAATCAAGCAGAAAATTATATAAATTTAAAGGAACCTATTGAACTTAGTGGTGAAAAATATGCAGTAGTGGTAAAATATATTTTAAAAGATGAAAATACTTCGATTAAAATTTGTTTACAGAATTCAATTCAAGATTTAGAGCAAATAGAAGAGGGGCAAAGCTTTTATTCATTTAATTGTGAAAATTGGAATGATTTATATAATTTTAATTTTTATAATTTGCCATCAAATATTACTAGAGGTGCAGGAAGTGGTGGAGTTAATCCTACTTCTCATTACGCTATTAAACTTAAAGCTATAACTAAATCGATTGATAAGAGTATTAAAATTATTAATATAAAAAATAAAAATACTGATAGGGTATATTCTAACTTAGAAAGTGAAATTTCAGCATATGTTGTTACAACAGCCAATTTAAATGGAGCAAATTTAACACTTAAATTGTTAAAAGATGGCGTAGATGTAACTGATAAAATAGATATTGTATCATTACCTAAAGTAAAAAGTAGAGCTAGTAATATAAAATTTAAAAATAAAGGAAACTTAGAGAATGGTGTATATAAGTTGCAAATTAGTACACCTGACAATATAATTTCAGAAAAGGAATATGAAGTTACATCTATTGAAAATGATGAAAATTTTGTAAAATTAGAGTATGAAGATGAAAAATTTATTGATGCATTAAAAGAATCAATTCCTAATTTCGACAACTATACAGTAAGGACAGAGAATAAAATGATTTATATAAAAAAAGAGTTTAAAGAGTTTGTTGAACAACTTACATATTTATCAATTTTATCAAATGATGATAATGTAATAAGTAGTATAAAAGGAATTGAAATTTTTAAAAATTTAAATTATTTATTTTTATCAAATATAGATGTTAAAGATTTAGATGCAGTTTTAAATTTAACTAATTTAAAATATTTATATATATCAAATTCAAATATAGAAAAAAAAGAATTTAATTTTGAAAACACTAATTTAGAAAGATTATCTATGTATAATTGTGAACTGTCTGATATATCAAAATTAAAAGTCCCTGATACAATTATTTCGATAGATTTAGAGAAAAACCACATAAAGGTTATTCCAAATACATTATATGAAAAAGCTAAGTATATTTCTGTTTTAAATCAAACGGTTTATGATGAGATTACATTAGATCAAAATGATAGTTATGCTTTAGTAGAAATGCCTGAAATATTAAGATTAAAATCCCCTACAGAGTTGATTTTTAGAAATTGTGAATATGATGAAGATTCAGGTAAAATAAAAATAAGTACAAAAAATATTGAGGAAGGTATAGCAGAAATAGAATTACCTTTTCCGGAGGGAGCATATGATATAGATGTTATAGACCCATATGGAAGTAAATATATTATAAATTATAAAGTAGTTGAGCATAAAATAGAACCTGTAGATACAAATACGGATAATGATAATAGTAATGATAATTTTGAACAAGGAAGTAGTTTTATTGAGAATTTAAATCCCAGAACAGGAACAAAAGTAATATATTTATATACTTCAATTGTTTTAAGTATAACTATTATTCTTATAACATTAAAATCTAAAAAAATAAATATTACTAATAAATAATAATTAAATGGATATTAAATCTTATATGATTTAATATCTATTTTTTCTGGTGCGACAGGCGTATTTTTTAGCTAATAGATTAAAGAAAATTTAATTTAATTTTTTAAGTAAAGTTTACAGTAGAAGTACTAAAAAGAATTAAAAAAGTTATATTATACAAATATGATGATATTAAAGATGTATTTATACAAATTGAATAATAAAGCACCCGAGAAATTAATCTCAGGTGCTTTTGCTTAAGCAAGTTCCCAGTCGTTTGGATTATTGTATCTGGAGTCACAGATAATTTTACCCACAATTTTCTCCTCAAGTATAATATGATATTTTGATGCGGATATGAGTTTTTGTTCGTTATCAGGTATATCACTGCGTAAAAAGGAATAATCTCCATAACATGTAGAACAGTTTCTTACAACTTTTTTTCCTCTCCATTTATTTAGAGGATTTCCCTTGGGTTTTAAAGCCTTTTTAAGTGTAATCCAATTACGATCGGTAAAGGTTAATGGGAAGATCCTAACTTCGTCATCAATCTTAGGATCTATGTATTTCATACATCCATCCTGTGTAAAGCCAACAAAAAAAACAGGTTCATCTGTATAATACCAATTACCTATATCTGTTGTAGTAGGCTTAGTACGGATAATTTCATGACCTACGAAATTTTCTAAGTGGTTGATAGTTTTCTTTAATGACTTTTTCATTGTAAAATCTCCTTTAAAAATATTTTTTTGAGAATACCTACGAATTAATCATTCAATAGTGTATATTAAATTTACAATTATATTATGACATAATATAGGCAAAAAGTCAAAATTATGCAAATAAATTAGTTGAATTTACGCATAAAATAAGTAATGCTATTTTAGTGAGATATAATTATATATAATAAAAGAACAAACGTATTGACAAAATATAAAAATGTGATATAATATTTAAGAACAAATGTTTTTTAATGAGGTGATATTGTGATAGAAACTTTGCACATAGAAAATATAGGAATAATAGACAATATAACGGTGGATTTTAAAAAAGGGCTTAATATAATTACAGGAGAAACAGGTGCTGGAAAAAGTTTGCTTGTAGATGCTTTATCTCTAATTTGTGGCTCTAGATTTTCTAAGGATGTAATAAAAACAGGTGAGAATTATTGTTTAGTTGAAATTATGATAAATAAAGATTCTAATACAGAAAACGATATAGTTTCAAGAGGAATAAGTGTAAGTGGAAAAAATAAATGTAAGATTAATGGAAGACTTGTTACAGTAAATGAATTAAAAGAATATATGAGTCATGTTATAAACATACATGGACAAAATGATAATCAAAATTTATTAGATGAATCAAACCATATAACTTATTTAGATGCATATGCTAAAGATGAACTTTTAGAAGATAAAGAAGAGTATACTAAGTTATATAACCAATATATAAAATTTAGCCTTGAATTAAAAGAAAATTTTGGAAGTGAAAAAGAAAGAAAGAGAATGCTTGATCTATTAGATTATGAAATAAATGAAATAGAAGAGGCAAATTTTAAAATTGGTGAAGAAGAACAGTTAGAAGAAAAATCAAAAATTATGAGAAATGCTGAAAAAATTAATGAAGCACTTAATATTTCAGAAGGATTAATATCATCTGAGATATTAAATAATATAAATGAAGTTGTGAAAAATTTAAATAGGATATCTCAGTTTAATGATATGTATAGGAAACAAAGTGATAGAATAGAAGGAATATATTATGACTTAGAAGATATGTCACAGGAACTATTTAATTATAAAGAGGAATTATCATTTGATGAAAATTATAATAATGATGTTATAAAAAGACTAGATTTACTTTATTCTTTAAAGAGAAAATACGGAAATAATATTGAAGAAATACTAAAGTATAAAGAGTCAAATATTGCAAAAAAAGAGGAAATAGAAAACATGGAAGAACATTTAAATGAGGTTCAAAAAAAATTAGAAAATATACAAGAAAAAATGTATGAACTTTCATGTAAAATGAGTAGTACAAGAAAAGATATGGCCAAAAAATTGCAGGAAAAAATAAATATAGAACTAAGTGATTTAGAAATGAAAAATGCTAGGATTAAAGTAAATGTTGAATTTAGTAAGGATAGAAATTTTAAAAGTAGGGGATTAGATAATGTTTCATTTAAAATAATAACAAATTTAGGTGATGATTATAAAAGTCTTAGTAAAATTGCATCGGGTGGTGAAATTTCAAGAATAATGCTAGCTATAAAAAACGTTCTTTCAAAAACTGATAGTGTGCCTGTTTTAATATTTGATGAGGTAGATACTGGAATAAGTGGAAAATCTGGTAGTGCTGTAGGTCTTAAATTAAAAGAGGTTTCAAAAAATCATCAAGTACTATGTATTACTCACTTAGCTGTAGTTGCAGCTTATGCTGATTATCACTATTATATTTCTAAAAAATCATTAAATAATCATACATCATCTAAAATAGAACTTTTAGATGATAATATGGCAATAAAAGAAATAGCAAGAATTTCGTCTGGTACTATTACAACAATAGCTTTAGATAATGCAAGAGAGCTAAAAAAAGTGGCTTGCTTAGTATAGAAATTCTAACTATTAAACTTGTTTTTATAATTTAATTACTGTATAATTATATTATTATGATGTATTTAAATAAATGTAATTTATGTCCACATATGTGCTTAGTGGATAGGGAAAATAAAAAAAGAGGTTTTTGTAAATCAGGAGAAAATGTAAAAATAGCACTTAGCTCTAAATTTTTTTATGAAGAACCTTGTATAAGTGGAACTAAAGGCTCAGGCGCTGTATTTTTTTCTAATTGTAATTTGAGATGTGTTTATTGCCAAAATTATAAAATAAGTAAAGAGGGAAAAGGAAAGGAAATTTTAGTAGAAGAACTTGCTGATATATTTTTGAATTTACAGAAAGAAGGAGTTCATAATATAAATTTAGTTACGCCTACAATTTATGCTTTACAAATAAAAGAGGCTTTAATTTTAGCTAAGAAAAAAGGACTTAGTATTCCTATAATATATAATTCTAGTGGATATGAAAATGTAGATACTATAAAGGAGTTAGATGGCCTTATTGATGTTTATCTTCCAGATTTTAAATACTGTAGTAATGAATTGGGACTTAAATATTCTGGTGTAAATAAATACTTTGACTTTGCTTCTAGTGCAATTCTTGAAATGTATAGGCAAGTTGGACATCCTATATTTGATAATAATGGTATAATAAAAAAAGGATTAATTATACGAAATTTAATACTTCCAAATAATACTAAAAATACTAAGAATGTATTAGAATGGATTGTAGAAAATATTGGTAAAGAGGCTTATGTGAGTATTATGGCACAGTATTTTCCAACAAATGAAGCACAAAATATAAATGAGTTAAATAGGAAAATAACAAAAAAAGAATATCATATTATTGAAAAGTATATGTATGATTTAGGCCTTGAAAATGGATATTTTCAAAGACTTGGAAAATATGAGGAAAAATATGTGCCTAATTTTTAATTTATTAATTAAGAGGTGAAAAATGTGGAAAGAGTATATGCTTCTATTGATTTAAAATCATTTTATGCTTCAGTAGAATGTATGGAAAGAGGCCTTGATCCTCTAACAACAAACCTTGTGGTTGCTGATAGTTCTAGAACGGAAAAAACTATATGTCTAGCAGTTTCACCTAGTTTAAAAAAATATGGAATTCCAGGACGAGCAAGACTTTTTGAAGTTAATGAAAAAGTTAGAAATGTAAATTTTAAAAGGAGATTAAAAGCAAATAATAACAAATTTATTGGTAAATCATATGACGATACAAAATTAGAAAACAATAACAGTTTGGAATTAGATTTCATAATTGCTAAACCTAGAATGGCTTATTATATGAAATATAGTACTGATATATATAATGTTTATTTAAAATATATTTCTCCAGATGATATATTTTCGTATTCAATTGATGAAGTGTTTTGTGATTTAACAAGTTATCTAAAAACATACAATGTTACAGCTAAGGAATTGGTATCTAAAATTATTATGGATGTGTATAGAACAACTGGTATAACTGCTACAGCTGGAATTGGTACAAATATGTTTTTGTGTAAGGTAGCAATGGATATACTTGCAAAACATGCTGAACCTGATTGTAATGGGGTGAGAATTGCAATATTAGATGAGAGAAGTTTTAGAAAAAAATTATGGTCACATACTCCAATTACAGATTTTTGGAGAGTTGGAAAGGGATATAGCAAAAGTCTTGAAAGATATGGTATTTATACAATGGGAGATGTGGCAAGATGTTCTATTTTAAATGAAGATTTGTTATATAGATTATTTGGAGTTAATGCAGAACTTTTAATTGATCATAGTTGGGGATGGGAATGTACAACTATATCTGATATAAAGAGATGCAAACCTGAAAGTAAAAGTATAAGTTCTGGTCAAGTTTTAAGTTGTCCATATAATTATGAAAAAAGTAGGTTGATATTAAAAGAAATGGTAGATTTACTTGTATTAGATATGGTTGGTAAGAAATATTTGACAGACATGTTAGTTTTGACAGTTGATTATGATGTGGAAAATTTAAAGTATAATAGCAATTTTAATGGAAAGTTAAAGGAAGATAGATATGGAAGAATGGTGCCAAAACCTGCACATGGAACATTTAGATTAGAAAATATGACATCTTCTACTATGACCATTATGGATGGATTTTTGAAGCTTTTTGATAAAATAGTAAATAAAGATTTATTAATTAGAAAGATTAATATTTGTGTTGGAAATTTATTAAGAGATGACGAAATATCAACATCATATGAACAATTAGATTTATTTACAGATATTAAAGAAAAGTTAAAACAAGATGAAAAGTTACAAAAAGAAAAGAAATTACAAGAAACAGTTATAGGTATAAAAAATAAATATGGAAAAAATGCTATTATTAAGGCATTTAATTTAGAAGAAGGGGCGACTACTCTTAGTAGAAATAGGCAAATAGGTGGACACAGTGAATAAGTATGAATTAAAACGTGATTATAGCGATATAATAAACTTAGAGCATCATATTTCAAATAAACATAGTAGAATGAGCATACAAAATAGAGCTTTTCAATTTGCACCATTTGCAGCATTAACCGGATATAGTGATGCAATAGATGAAACAGTCAGAACAACGGATGAGATGTTAATTATTGATGATAATTTAAAGTGTATAATTGATCAAAAATTAAATTATATAAAATTAAATATACAAAAAAATATATATGTAAAAATTATATATTTTGTAAAAGATTTGAAAAAAAGTGGTGGAAAATATTTTATTTCAAATGGATTAGTTACAAAAATAGATGAGTATAAAAAAAGGATATTATTAGATTCAGGCGAAAAAATAAATATTGAGAATATTTATGATATTCAAATGAAATAAAAATTAAGACAATATAGTTACTTACTATGGTATTATTATTTAATAAATAAAAATATATATTTTTATTAAGCCCTAGCTAAAAATGCTAGGGCTAATTTGTTATAACATACAACAATTATTATTTGAATTTCCATTGTTTGAACAGCAACAGAATAGTACTATTATTATAAGAACAACAATAATACAACAGTTGCCACCAAAAAGGCCATTTCCAGAACTTGAACAACAACTATTATTCATATCAATACCTCCCTAAATTTTTCTTTTTTATTTATCAGAAAGAATATCATTTGGTATATTTGTGTTAAAACATAGATACCAATCAATACAATTAAATCCAGTTAAGTTATTTTGCTTTTTAACAAGTTCATCGTAAGTACTTGGCATTGGTGTTATACCAGGTTGATTTGGTAACCAATTTGCTGGTGTCATTATTTTGTTTTCATCTGTAAATTGCATAGCATCAAGAAGTCGCAATATTTCAGCAATATTTCTACCATTTGCCATAGGATATTGTAAAATAGCTCTAATTGTTTGATCTGGACAAATAAAGAAGACTGATCTTACTGTTTGCGTATTATCAATATTTGGAGCAATCATTGAATATTTTTTTGCAATTTGCATATCTCTATCTGCTATTATTGGAAATGGAATCGTTATACCTGTAGACTTTTGTATATTATTTACCCAGGCTAGATGTGAAGGGGTACTATCAATTGAAAGTCCTAATAATTCACAATTTCTTTTTTGAAATTCTGGATACATTTTTGCAAAAGCTAGAAACTCCGTTGTACAGACGGGGGTAAAATCACCGTGGGTGGGAGAAAAGTATAAGCCATTTCCCAGCGTAATCACTTAATTTAATATTTCCAAAAGTAGTTTTTGCGTTAAATAAAGGTGCTTTATCACCTATATGTAAACATTCATTTAAGTTGTCATTAATAATAAAATCTAATCTATCACTTTTTTCTAAATTATCATTTTGCATATATAACCTCCTTTTTTGTATATTATGATAAATAAAAATATTTTGTTACAAAATAAGAAAAGTAGCATGTCCTAAAACAGCCAAAAAGTGACCTAAAAAAATAAATTATATATTATAAACCCAAAATATGACATTTCAAGACTAAATTTAAATATATTCAAAAATATAATATATAATTTAGTTAGGTGGTGAGGCTAATGGTTGATAAAGTTAGCAATTACCTTTTAGATCATTTCTTGTATAGAGGCGAAACTGTAGAAGGAAATGAACGAGAAATAATGTTGTTTGGGATAACAAGAATAGTAGAAGATGTACCCAAGTATCTATTTGTTTTTATAGTAAGTTTATTCTTTCACATTTTACCTCAAGTTGGTGTTGTATTGCTAATAACAATTCTTTATAAAGTATTAGTTGGAGGGGCACATGCAAGAACAAATACAGAATGTTTTATTTTTACTTCACTATATTTCTTTATACCAGTAATTATTGGAAAATTTGTTAATGTTCCTGTAATTTATTTATATATAGTGTCAGCATTAATTTTTATTTATTCATTATATGTAATATATAAACATGTCCCTGCTGATACAGAAGAAATACCTATTTTAAATAAAGGTAAAAGAAAGAAGTATAAAATATATGCAATTGTTTCAATAGTGTTCATATATATTTCAATATTGGTATTAACAAGATTTAATGAACAATACGCAAGAATAGTAATTTCCACAGTATTTTTAATTGATTTTTTTACTAGTAACTTTATGTATAAAACTTTAAGATGCAAACATAGTTATGAGTCAGATGAATTTAAAGAATACTATAACGAAAATAAAGAATAGTATAATAAAAATATTATTCTTTAAATATTAGATATATTGTATTTATTATATTGCTTTTTAATTATATATACGATAGTATATTGTTTATTTTAAATGAAATAGTATGAAATATAAATTAAAAAGTTTATCTAATAGTGCAAAGTTAGTAATATAATTTGTATGGTATATCAAATATAAGGGGGGAAAGAAATGAAAAAATTCTTCAAAAAAATGGTCGAAAAATATGCTAGGTCATCAACTAATAGCTGCTTTATGGTTTTAATTCACCAACCTAAAGCTCCAAGATGCTTAATACAAAAATAATTTTTTACACATTCTATATCTCCATACAATAAAAGTATGGAGATAAATTTATATAAAAAAATGATGATAATGTTTAAACATATCATCATTTTTCTATTATTATATTTTGAATAAATTGATTTTTTTCAATTGAAGCGTATATTTGAGAGTTTCCAGACTTATCAATTAATTTTTTAACTTCCCAAAGACCTATTCCTGATTTTACTTCTTTACTAGAATAACCTTTTTTAAATACATCTTTTGTATTAATATTAATGCTTGTATCATAAGTATTATATACGCGAATAATATCAGCGCATTTTTTGTTATCAAATCTCATTTCAAGCTTTATATATCTTCCTTTTTCAAGTTTTGTAGTTGCTTCCATAGCATTATCAAGTATAATCCCTAGTATTCTAGAAAGATCAGGCATTGAAAAATTAATATTTGCAATATTTGTAGAAATATCTAATTCAAATTTTATATCTTTTTCAATTGCAGTAAAATATTTTGCGCCAACTATTCCATAAATTGCAGGGTCATTAAAAATCTTTGGATTAATGACTGATAAACTATTTATATCACTACATTCTCCAATTACAGAATTAATATGTGCTTGTAGTTTATCATATTGTTTTGTGGACATATATCCATTTAAAGCTTGCATTATATTATTGTAATCATGCTTTAATTTTCTTACACCATCAACCATTCCAGTCATGGTTTTATTATGCAATGTTATTGTAGTTAAATCACTCTTAGCTTTTTCTTTTTCCATAGCATTCTTAAATGAACTAAATATTACAATACAAATAATAATAATTTGAATTGAGTTTAGTATTAAAAAGTATGTAGGATAGTTATATTCATTTAATACAAAAACAACAAATTGTGGAAATAAACAAATTAAAATTAATGATATAATAATTATTAATTGCTTTTTGTTATACCATGAAAATATTTCTTTAAAGTTTAATTTTTTCTTAACTATTAGTCTCATAATAGTTACTGTAATAACTACAATCAGCATTTGTAATAATATAACTAAAAATTTTAATAGATTAGATTTTAATACTTCAGCTGAAGTTACATTAAGAAGTTTTGTACATATTAAAAAAGAAATAAGTTCTGACGTTATTAAAAGTATATATGTTGATAAAATAAAAATTATTGTTTTTAATATAGGTAGTTTTAAAATAAATTTAAAATCTATAAATAATATTGCCCATGCAAATATGGTGTTTAGAAATGGTAATAAATCTTTTGTTAATATTCCGAATTACTACAGCTAATAAAACAAATATAAAATTTAGAATATAATTTTTAGTAGAGTATTCTATGTTCTCTATTAATTTTGAATAATAAGTAGTAAAATAGGTTAAAGTTATTGATTGTATTAAAATAGATAAAATTAACATGATTGTGTTTTCCATATAAAATTCCCCTTTTTCATATACATTTATGCTATAATTCAAATTGGCTACTAACAGGACAAGAAAAATCCTTTCCAAAAAAGGCTTGTCCTTCTTTTTTATCAATGCTTAATACTTTATTAGAATTTAAAATGTACGCTTTATGACATCTTAAAAAATTTTTTGGAAGTTCAGATAATAAGCTGTTTAAGTTTTTGTTTGTTGTATATTTTTGAGATTCAGTAAATATAATAGATTTCTTTCCATCTTTTTCAATATATAGGATATCGTTAGTCCTTACATATTCCCATTTATTTAGGTGCAAAAATATAGATTTATTTGTTTCGAATTCATCTTTAAACCTTGCAACTAATTCTCTGAGTGTTTCTCTATTGATAGGTTTTACCAAATAGTCAAAAACTTTTGTGGTAAGAGATACGTGCAAGTATCTTTGATGAGCAGATAAAAAGACAAGATAAAATTTTTTGTTTATTTTTCTTAAATCTCTGGCAAATTCTATACCATTTTTTCCATTATTTTTAAAATCAATATCTAGAAATAATATATCAATTTTCCCTTCATATATAGCGTCATAAATTTCTTTTTGATTGCTTGAAATTATTGATATTTCAGCATCTAAATTTTGTTCTATAGTTTCTGATTCTAATAATTTTGATGCAATCTTTATACTATTTAAATTATCATCACACATTCCAATTTTTATCATATTTTTTCCTTAACTTCCATTTTTTTACACATAAAATAAATATACTACAAAAAAAAGCTTTTGTCAATTAATTTGTAAGCTTTTGTGACACAACATGTTTACAAAATTCGACATATTCCTTAAGAATAAAAAGAGTTTAATATAATATAATGTAAAAGGAGGAATAGCATGAAAAGGAAAAAAAATAATGGTAATAGGTGGTACAGAAAATTAGTAAAAAATATGCATGTAAAAGAGAATATATCAGATGCAAAGGAAAAATTTTCATGTTTTTTAGAATTACCTCGAGAGGTTGTGTCTAAATCTACAAAGTTAACTTCAATAGAAAATAATAATGTTCTTATTGAGGGATATAGACAAATTATAGATTATTATGATGATTATATAAAAATAAGGGCTAATAATATGGATATTCTAATAGACGGAAAAGATTTGGATATTAAGGAAATAACAGACTTTGATTTAGTTGTTGAAGGAGATATTTATAGTATAAATTATCAAAAGTAGAGGGATAAATATGGGGATAACAAATAATATACGTAATATGACAGGAATTATAACAGTACAAATAGAGGGATTTTTTACAGAAAGGTTTATAAATCTATGTAGGATTAATAACATAAAAATATGGGAAATTAGGAATATAGTAAAAGGTGTAATAAGGTTTAAAATGAATATAGCTGACTTTAAGAAATTAAGAAGTATTACAAAGAAGACAAAATGCAAAGTCAGTATAAAAGAAAAAAAGGGGTTGTACTTTACACTATTTAAATATAGAAAAAGAAAGTTAATCTTCGTATTTCTATTCTTAATAATAGTTTTTAGTATAGCTTTTTCAACTTTTATATGGGACATAGATATTGTAGGAAATGAGAGAGTAAGTAAGGAAATTATTATATCTAAATTGAAAGATAGTGGACTATATATAGGTAGAAATAAAATTGGACTTGATAAAAAAGAAGTAGTAAATGAACTTAGAGCAATGGAAAATGAATTGTCTTGGGTTGGTATTGAAATTGACGGAACAAGAGCAATAGTTAAAGTTGTGGAAAAAACAAGAATGGATGAAAAAAATATTCAACAAACAAGTATAGGTGATATAAAAGCTACAAAGTCTGGTGTCATAACAAAACTTGTTAGTGAAAGTGGTACTTCCAAGTTTAAAGCCTTAGACTATGTAAATAAAGGAGATACCTTGATAGAGGGAAATGTATATGATAGAAATGAGCAAATTATAGGTGAGGTACCAGCAAAAGGATATGCAAGAGTAGATAATATATATACATTTGAAAAAGAGTATATGTATAAAGTTTGTAATAAAGAGTATACTAACAAAAAAAGGACAACTTTTGGAATTACTATTAATTCTAAAGAAAATATGATAAATTATTTGAATAAATTGAAGAAATATGATATAACTAAAAATAGTAAAGAGTTTGAAATATTTGGAAATACGATTTCTTTTGATATATATAAATGTAGTGAATATAACGAGGTTGAAGTATTTAGGACAAAGGAAGAAATAGAACAAATAGCAAAGATTGATATGGACGAATATTTAAAAAATAATGTATTAACACAGTGTGTAAATCCAACGGTTGTCGATACTACGGAAAATATATCTGATATACAAGATGGTATAAAGGTAAAAGTGGAATATGTAATTAATGAACAAATTGGAGAATTTGTTGAAAGGGGAAACTAATGAGTTTAGAATGCAAGATAAATATTGATTTAGATGAAGGAATTATTGACTTCTCAAAAGAAAACATTGATGAAAAGGTAAATATTCAAGAGTATATTGAAAAGATTGTAAAGAGTGTTGCAGAAAATGAAGAATTATACTTTGATGAAATAGCTGTTTCAATTACAAGTGCTTCTAAAGAAGAAATAAAAAATATAAATAAAGAATATAGGGAGGTAGATAAGGTAACAGATGTGTTATCTTTCCCTATATTTACAAAAGATGAATTAAATAATTTGAAAAAACAAGAAGATGAAAAGAAAATAAAAGAAGTTGAACTTGGAGATATTATAATTTGTCTTGATGTTGTAAAAGTACAAGCTGTTGAGTATGAAACAGGAATTTTAAGAGAACTTTTATACATGATAACTCATGGAATGTGTCATCTAGTTGGATATGATCATATTAAGGATGATGAGAGAAAAGAAATGCGTGCTTTAGAAGAAAAAGTATTGAATGAATTAGGAGTTGAAAAATAGATGGATAAAAATGATATGAAAAAAGAGGAAACTTCAACAAAAAAGCCGAGGCTTAGCAAAGAGGAAGTAAAACAAAAAAGGCTTGACGAATTAAAGCATACGAAAAATAAAACTTTTTTTACAGCAATGAGACATGCTTTAGATGGTGTAATTAGGGCTTTTAAAACTGAAAGAAATTTAAGAATTGATTATATTATAGGGCTTTTTGTTTTATTATGCAGTTTATTTTTTGATTTTTCCAAAACAGAATTTGCGTGTTTATGCCTTACTATAGGTTTTGTAATATTTGCTGAAATGATAAATTCTACAGTAGAGTATATTGTTGACCTTATAACAGATAAATATGATGATAGGGCAAAGGCAGCTAAAGATATTGCAGCAGGAGGCGTTTTGATTTCATCAATAGTTGCAGTTATTGTTGCATTTTTCCTATTTGCAGATAAGCTTACAATGGCAACTACTTCTGTTATTTCAACAATATTTAGTTCAAATTTGTATATACTTTTTACAATTATTTTTGCTGTTGTAATTCTTGCTGTTATTTTAAAAGGAATTCTTGGAAAAGGCTCAAAATATTCTCAAGCATATCCTAGTGCAAGGGTTGCACTTGCTTTTGGACTTACAACTTATGTATATATAATTACTAAAAGTATTTTAGTTGGTGGAGTTGCTCTTATACTTAGTGTAATAATTGCGCAAATTAGAATTGAAAATACTAAAATTAGACCAATATATATGATTATAAGTGCAATAATTGGTGTTCTTGTTGTTCTTATTATATATCAAATAATTCTTATGAAACCGGAATTATCAGATATATTGCATAATATTTTAAATAAATAATATAAAGGAGAAAATTAACATGACAAATGAAGAATTAATTAATATTGCAAAATTAGCTTGGAAAAACTCTGTAACAGATATTTCATCATTTGGAGTTGGAGCCGCTTTACTTGCAAAATCAGGTACAGTATATATAGGAGCAAATATTGAAGAAAAAACAATACCTTCACTTAGTAATTGCGCAGAAAGGGTCGCATTTCAAAATGCGATGTCACATGGTGAAAGAGAGTTCTTAAAAATTGCAATTGTAGGTGGAAAAAAAGGAGCTAATAATTTAGAGGATAACATCTCTCCTTGTGGAGTATGTTTACAATATATGTTAGATATATGTCCAGATGTGGAAATAATATCATATATTAATGGAAATATAGAATCAAAAAAATTAGTAGATTATTTAAATAGACCATATAAATTGGTAGAATAAAATTATATATTTAGAAAAAGTGCATATGATGTAATAGGTGATTTAAATGTGGAAGAATTACATCTTAGCACTTTTTTTAGGCTTTACATTAATTATTGTTACATATTTTGTAAATTTAAGTTCAGATAATATTGCTGTAAATGTAAAAGATGTGGTATCAAATGAAAGTTGCAAAGTTACAGAAATAAATAAAGAGGAAGAAAAATATGTAGTAAAGGCGTATATGCCTGTAACTGGGGTTGATATTTTAGATGATAAGGTAAGTAGTATATATAACAAAATAATAGAAGATTTCATAAAAGAAACAGAGTCATTAGAATTACTTGGAAATGATAAAAAATTCACACTTACCGTTAATTTTAATGGTTACGAATATAATGATTATTTATCTTTCTTAATTACTTATTCTTGTGACTTTGGTGGGGCTCATCCAGATAGCAGTATAAAAACAGTTAACTATAACAAAAAAAGTAAAGAGTTTGTAACAATAGATACCTTATTAAAAAATAATAAAAATATAATTGAGGTTTTCTCTAAATACTCTTATGAAAATTTAAGTAAAAAAACAGAATTACTTGAAAAAGAGGATATGTTAAAAACAGGAACTTTTGCTAAAAAAGATAATTTTGAGAGTTTTGTATTTTCTAAAGAAGGAATAATTTTATTCTTTCCAAATTATAGTGTAGCTTCATATTATCTTGGTGATTTTGAGGTGCTAATTCCATATGATAAGTTAGGAATTTGATAATTTTTGTATATATAGTTTAATCCTTTCAAATAATAAAAATAATTTGAAAGGATTTTTTATATAATAGGAAAGTCATATTGAAATTACTATGCCAAAATTTTTATAGATTGACATTTTCTTATGCAACAAGCATTATTAAGAAATGCAAAACTTGTAGAAAAAGCTGAACAATATCAAAAAAGAATACGAAAAAAAGGAATTTTATTTAAAATGGGATTACGAAAATAAAATTAATGATTTAGAAAAAGAAGATAGAGAAAATGAATTTAGTTTAGATAAATAAAAGGCAGGATTGATCTGCCTTTTATTCGTTAGCACTAATATTTTTATTATCATTATATTTAAAAAATGTTTTTAGCAAAAATTCTTTATCTGGAACATTATTATTATAATAATCTCTTATTAATTCAGTTTTATCGTATTCTAGGGATTCAAAATCACACTTTATATTTTGATTATTGTCTATCTTTAGTATAACGAAATCTATTGTTCCATTTTTAGAGCAACCTAAACTACCTGGATTTATGAAAATTTTGCCATTATGTTCAATATATAATTTTTCATGAGTATGTCCAAATAAAACTATATCTGTACCAAAATCCTCATAATCCTTCACAAAAGAATCTATGCCATCTGTATATATTAAAGGCATTCCTTTAATGTCATTTTTTCTGGAATGTATCATAAGAATTTTTACATTATTCTTTATTATAATTTTAGTTTTAGACATTAGCTTTATTTTTTCAAAATTTTCTTTCATTTGTTTTCTGGTCCATAGTCTATGTGCAATTTCATCATTTGGATTTGTTTCGTCAATTTCAAACAAACTTGTTTCGTTATTTCCCAATATATTAACAAATCTAATATCATTAAGTACTTTAAATGAAACCTCATATGGGTTTGGACCAATTTGAACAAAATCTCCTATATTTAATATACATTTAATATCTTCGTTATCTATATATTTTAAAAATTTACAAAGTGCATATTTATTTGCATGTATATCTGCAACAATTGCTATTTTTTCAATCATATTCTCGCCCCCTCATCTAAGTATTTTTCATATCTGATTCTATATCTTCTCTCAAGATTTGTTGAATCATATTAACTGTTCATAGTATTGCCCCTTTGAATATATCTCAAAATCTTTTACATATAGTATATAAAAATATTCTTATAATGGCAATAGGTTTATAGGTAAATTCTTTATTAAAACACAAATATTATTATACAAGGAGGAAAATTTGTTAGTAAACAATCAAGAAAAATATAATTGTGCTTTATATTGCAGGTTATCTAAAGACGATGATTTACAAGGAGAAAGTAACAGTATTACAAACCAAAAAGAAATATTAAAACAATATGCAAAAGAAAATAATCTAAATATTTTCGATATTTATATTGATGATGAATATAGTGGCAGAAACTTTGAAAGACCTGATTTTAAAAGAATGATTCAAGATATTAAAGACAAAAAAGTAAAAGAAAGAGAAGAAAAACAAAAGAAATTGCAAGAATTAAACTCTATTAAATTTGAAAAGCAAGCTATTGATTATGAAAAAATAATAAATGAATTTTTAGAAAAAGATAATATTACTGCATATATGTTAAACAGCTTAATAGAAAAAATTGAAATTGGCGAAAACAAGGAAGTAACCATTTTCTATAAGTTTAGTGATTAAAATAAATTGTCTATGGTGTCATAAAGAAATAATAAGAGCATGGTAATAGAACATACGGAGTATGATTTTTAAAAAATATATAAATTAACATATCATGTATTTCTTGCCGAAAATTGCGATGGATAATGGTCGAGAACAAGGGCCGTTAAAGAAAAGAGTGGCCTAGAGATAGGTGGAAACTTAAATACAACATCTTTAAAAATACCACTAACTACAAAAGTAGTTAGTGGTGGAGTGACGAAGTCACTTTTGTTCAAAAAATTATATATTCTATATTTAGATTTAGAAATAGTTAAGAAAGCTATATATAATAGAACCTCCACTTTTAGGTTAAACTAAAATGGAGGTTAAAATCTATTATTAAAATACATAAAGATACATTGTATCGTTATCAAATATTACTTGTTCTTCAGAAAATTCTGTGTAATTTTTTCTCTTTATTTTTTCAATATATATTTTAATTGGCATTCTTACTTTTTCCATTTTTCTATCGCAATAATAATTCATGGCTTGAGATATACACCAAGAACAAGCAAGTTTTCTTTCAGTAAGTGAGCCTATATGTTTAATTCCAGGAGCGTATTGCTGAGGATCTGGATCATATACGTATGAAAATTTTGTTATTTTATTTCCAGTATCACTTTCATATTTTTCAAGAATATATTTAATACTTCTTCCCATATTTTCATCAACTTTATTTGCAGCAATATGTTCATTTGAATTTCTAAGTATCATTATACTATTTAATATAAATGTACAAATTATAAAAATATAAGATATGTGCTTTAAATATTTTTTTGTATTTAAATTTTCTAATGTAGCTATGATAAATAATAGTGATATTCCGATGATTTGACTAATTGGAATGTTTACTCTTCCACATGGTCCAGTGTTCAAGAAAAACATTGGAACTATGCAAGAAATAAAAATTACTACAAGTAAAAATAAATATTTAGGTATTGTTTTTAGTCTTAAATTATTTAAACTAAGTAATATTAATGTAATTATTAGTATTATCCAGTTAGTATATTTAGGTAGCATTTCTAGAGATTGATTCCAAATCTTATCAAGGTAGATGCCAATGGTTTTAAGCCTTAATAGTACACTTTCAAAGTCTAATAATTTAATTTGTCTATAGCTACTATCATTTAAGAGTTTACATCCGATTTTTACTGCAATAACATTAATTATAATAGCAAGAATGCATATTATAGCGGGAATTAACAGCTTCTTAAATATTTCTTTTATATTATCTTTTATACTACTTTTATTTTTTATTTGATTTAGAAATATAAATAGTAAAGCAAGTGCGGGAAAAATATTAAGAACGCCTTGGTAACAAAATACTGCAATAAACAACATTAACCCAATTTTTAAATATTTATGTTTGTTGTTAGATAATACAAGCGAAGCGGATATTACACATAACATCTGACCTAAACACATAACTGCAGACTCAGGAAATAGTAAGTATTCAAGTGAGAATTGGTTTAAAATTAACACAAAGCTAGCCATTAAACATAGACATTTTTTTGAAATTGTTTTTGGCTGTATAATGTTATATATTGTTATATATGTAACATATATGCTTATACAAACGAAAAATACAGCAATTACGTCCATCGAAATTATGTATGCGTTATATGGAATATGTAAAATTCCAGCTAAAAAGCATACTGCGGCAGAAATAATTCTACCATCTAATAAAAAGTATTTTTGAGGATAATTCATATACCCAAGATCCATTAATACAAATGTATCAGATGAATAATGCATTTGTAAAAAAGCATTACAGAGTATTGTAACAATAACAGTAATTATTCCAAAAAGTTTAAAATCTATTTTCTTTAGTTTATTTATCATTTAACTACCACCTTTGTTTTACATATTTAAAATATAACATGTATAATATAAAAAAGCAATATTTTTTGATTTTAAAAAATTTCCAAAAATTTCGAAAAGCGTATAGTTTTGGAAAAATATTTCCAAAACTATTGATAAATTATGAAAAAATGTATATAATATATATAAAGAGGCGAAATTTATGAGTATGATAAAAAGAATAGAGTATTTAGAGGAACTTAAAAAGTGGAAGGATAAAGATTTAATTAAAGTAGTTACAGGAATAAGAAGATGCGGTAAATCTACTTTACTTGAATTATTTATAGAATATTTAAAAGAAGAAAAAATAGATGAAGAGCATATAGTATCAATTAATTTGGAATCATTGGAATATAATTTTTCAAATTATAAGGATTTATATTTTTATGTCGTTAGTAAAATAAAAGATGATAAAAAATATTATGTATTTTTAGATGAAATACAAAATATTGAAGGATTTCAAAAAGCAGTAGATAGTTTATATATAAAAAAGAACATAGATATTTATATTACAGGATCAAATGCGTTTTTATTATCTGGTGAACTTGCAACTTTGCTTACAGGAAGATATGTGGAAATAAAAATGTTGCCATTATCCTTTAAAGAATATGTTTCAGCATTTTCTGGTAATAATAATTATCAATCACTATTTTTAGAATATATGAAAAATGGTGGAATGCCTGGAACAATTAGCGTATTAGATTTAGGAATAAATGATATAAATAAATATTTGGATAGTATCTTTTCAACAGTTGTTTTTAAAGATATAATGGCTAGAAATAAAATTACAGACAAAACAATTTTAGAAAATATTATAAAATTTATACTTGATAGTATAGGAAGTCCAATATCAACTAAAAAAATAAGTGATACATTAACAAGTAAAGGAATGACTATAAGTAATCATACGGTTGATAAATATATAACATCTTTTGTAGAAAGTTATTTAATATATAAAGTAGAAAGATTTGATGTTAAAGGTAAAAACTTATTAGTAAGAGATTATAAATATTATTCTGTAGATACAGGATTAAGAAGTTATTTACTTGGAAAAAAAGCAAACAGTGATATGGGACATATACTTGAAAATATTGTTTATCTTGAACTTTTAAGAAGAGGTTACAGGGTATATGTTGGGAAAGTTGATGATCTGGAAATAGATTTTGTAGCAGAAAATCAAGGTGGCTTAAAATATTTTCAAGTATCACTTACAGTAAGAGATGCAAAAGTTTTAGAAAGAGAGTTAAGATCATTACAAAGAACAGGAGATCATTATCCTAAATATTTAATAACAATGGATATGGATCTATCTTCTGACTATGATGGAATAACAAAAATAAATGTAATAGATTGGTTACTTGAAAAATAACCATGATTAATATGATATGCATATCAAAATTATTAGTATAATATAGAAGACCAGGAAAAAATCAAAATCCTGGTCATTTTGTTTGACAAGGATAGAAGATAGTGATTTTAAGGTAAAATCTTATTATATTTACTCATCAATTATTGCAGACATATTCTGGTAAACTATGTGTAAACAAGTAATACATTTAGTTTATATAGTAGTGCAATATTCTTTTCTTTTACTTAAAATAATTTAAAATTATTGAAATAATATTTAATATCTGATATAATTTTATAAATAAAACAGAAAATATAGTTAAGAGGGATTTGATATGAAAATAAATGATAAGGTTGATTTTTCAAATGATATGAATTTACCTAAAAAAACTATATCTACAAATGCTGACCTCACAAAAAAGGAAAGCTTTTTTTTAGCAAGAATCCAAGATGTTAGGAGATATAGAGAGGTATTAAGTAAAAATAAATTAAGTAATGTAATATATAATATACTAGAAAATCCAATGGTAATTAGAAATGAATTATCTCCAACGTATATTCAAAATAAAATTTTAAAGGATATGGTTATACGATATAGACTGCTTAGTGGAGCTAAGGTAAATCATAATTTAGATTTTATACATATAGATGACATGCTAGAAAATCAAAAAGAAAAAACAGCTAAATTACAAGAAGTTATAAAAAAGAGAGATGCAAGGAGAAAAGAGTTAACTGAAACGGTAAAAAAACAAGTTCAAAATATAAAAGATTTAGGAACAATAATAAATTATAGTAATTTTAATAGTTCAACTTTAAATAAAGAATTTGAATCTAGAATAATAGAAAAATTTTGGAAATTATATAAAGAAAAAAAGATATATCATGATTTAAGACCTGTTAACTGGTGCCCAAAATGCAAGAGGGCTCTTGAAAATGATAATATATCAAGAAAAAAACAAGATGTTGAAAACTATTTTTTAAATTTTAGAGTAAAGTATGATAAAGGATTATTTAGCGATATAGAAAATTTTGATGATACATATTTTGTTGCAAGTACGATAAGACCTTGGATTTTAGACTTTGATAACAGTCTTGCTGTAGTTGAGGATATGGAATATAGTGTAGTTCAAATAAAGCAACAGGATAAAAATGTAAATTATATAATAGCTTCTGAATTTGTTGATTATATAATGGAGATAGCTTTTTATATTAAATACGATATTAAGAAAAAAATACTTGGTAAAGAATTAATAGGAATGACGTGTAATAATGCATTAGAAAATACTAAGGATTTGAATGTTATACCAGCAAAAAGAGAATATGTAGTATTAAATCCAAAACATTCATCTGGTATTGCTATAATTTCTTCTGGAAATACTTATGTTGATTATTTGGTTTCAAATGAAAATTCAGGTGTAAAAATAAACAACAATTTATCTAAAGAGGGTAAAACTACGATGCTTGCATATAACTTTAAAAATATGTATTATAAAGAGGTAAACGAAAAAGTTTTAGAAAATATAAAAAGTAAAAAATACTTGTTATGTACAGATTTAGTAAAAATAAAAATGCCAAAATGTCAAGAATGTGGAGAAGATGTTGTATATAGGAATGAACTTGAGTGGTATATAAAGAAAAATGAAAATGATGAAAAATTAAAAAGTTCATTTGATAATATAATATCTAAATTAAACGATTGTAAAGAAACCAAAAAAACATATATAAAAGAAAAGTTATATGAAAGTATACAAAACAAGGAAAAAATCATATCTAATGAGAGTGCATTTGGAACACCAATACCCGTATTTTATTGTGCAGAGTGTTCAAGTGAAGTAGTTAATGATAGAGTAATTTCTATTTTAAAAGAGTTATTTAGTACAAAGGGGATTGAAAGTTGGTATAAAGAAACTCCAGAGGAAATTTTAAAGGGCGAAGTTATTTGTGAAAAATGCGGATGCTCCTTTTTGTTTAAGAGTACATCATCTTTAAATGAATTTTTTAAGCTTATGTGTGTACCTCTTATTAGCAATTTAACTAGCGAAAATGGAGTTGATAAAGTAAATATTTGTATTGAAAATACAGATACATTTATTAGAAAAATGAAAACAATAAGTTACGATGATGAGAGCCTTGAAGAGATTCGAAATATTGACAAAATTTTACTACATCCAAAAGTAAATATTGCAAAAGAGAAAATAAAAAAAGTGGCTGAAAAAGATAGCGAAGAAGATAAAATTGATAAAAATAAAAAAGGTAAGAATAAGAAGAAAGAAAAAACAAAAGAAAAAGATATAAAAAAAGAGGAAGTAAATACGCTAAATAATAATTTTAATATGTCAAGTGTTGTGAAAAAATATGGTACTGATGTTTTAAGACTTTGGTGTGTACAGAGAAGTTCTGAAAATACAGCTGTTCTAAGTGAATCTAATGTTATATATATAAATAAAATATATAAACAAATTAGGAGAACTATAAAATTCCTTTTATCAAACTTGTATGATTTTAATCCAAATAAAGACAAACTAAGTATTGATCAAAGAGATGATTTGGATAAATATATGTACATAAAATTAATGGCAATGAAAAAAGAGGTTGAAGCATATTACGATAACCTTGATTTATATAAAGTATATTTAAACGTACTTAAGTTTTGCAATGAATCTTTATGTAATGAGTATTTTAATGTTATAAAATTTAGATTATATGTATTAAATGCAAATGATAAAAAAAGAAAAAGTACACAGTCAACTTTATATGAAATCTTTATGACGCTTTTACTTTTCTCGGAGCCTATTTTACCATTTACTTTTGAAGAAACATGGAGCTATATTTGGCACAGTAATGCTGAGGAAGAAAATAATTTAATGTTGTTTAGGAATAAATTGATGCCAGTAGACATACATCAATATGAAAGTGCAATAAGAAAATGGAACAATATATTTTTTATTGTAAATAAAGTAAATATAAAGATAAAAAAAGAGATACTAGATAAGAAAATTAAAAATTCTTTACAAGCCAAAGTTATACTAGGAATAAATCAAAAAACAAAAGAATTTATCGATTTAAATCATGAGGACTTTTTAAGATCACTTAATGTATCTGTACTTGAAACAAATATATCAGATAAAAGCTATATTAAAATTGAAACAGCTGATGGTGTAGAGTGTAAGAGATGTAGAAATTATTCACTGGACATTGGTAAGGATATTAAATATAGACATCTATGTCCGGTTTGTGCGAAAATTATGAATAATTTAGAAAAATAGTATTGATAAAAGAAAAAATATATAGTATACTTTATATGTTAAGAGGTGGATAAAAATGAAAGAAACAAAAAGGGGAATTTCTTTAATTGTATTAATTATAACAATTGTAGTTATGCTTATATTAGTATCAATAATAGTAATGAGTTTTTCTAAAAGTAATCCAATTTCCAAAGCAAGCGAAGTTAAATTTAAGTCAGATGTAAAAGGATTTAGGGAAGAATTGTTAGCTACTCATGCAAGTAAGGCCTATGATAATTTATCATACAAAAAAGAAAATGTTAATATTTCACTTGATAATTATTCAGAAATGAAGGAATATATAGAAGACATATCTGAGAAGTGGTGCAAAAAGTTATACATTTCAAAAGGTGAGCTAGTTTATGGTGGAACTGACGAAACAGAGAAAAAATGGTTTGAAGATGTTGTAAATGGAAATTTTGATGGCTCAAATAATGGAGGAAGTTCAGATGGTAGTACTACCACAGATTCTAATGTAAAAACTGAGTGGAAACAATATATTGGTAAAGTTACTAGCGATGGAGTGCCAATTCCAAAAGGATTTGATTATGTGACTGGTACAAAAGATACAGGTGTTGTTATAAAAGATCAGAACACAGGAAATGAATTTGTATGGATAGCCGTTGATAGTATTAATTCATATAAAAAAAAAGAAGGTGAACTTCCATCTACTAGCCTAGACACATTACCTTCTGGAGTTTCAGATGCAAAAACGGATGTTCAAAAATATGGAGGATTTTATATCGGAAGATATGAATGTGGAATACCAATTAATGATTCTAGTGCTAAAGATGGAATAGGTGTGCCAACAGTTCAAAAAGATAGAACAGTTTGGAATAATATATCTTATAAAAATGCGAAGGATAGTGCAGAGGGACTTTATAATCAAGTATCTAATTCTGTAATAAGCGGACTTATGAGCGCTATAGATTGGGATACTACTTGTGTTTATATAAGTGATAAAGTATTAAGTATAACCAATAGTAGAAGTTACGGAAATTATTCCGATTCTACGACTCCTGCAAATGTTGATGGATATGGTAGTATAAAAACAACTGGGTATAGTGAAATTTGGAAAGTAAAAAATATATATGATTTAGCGGGAAATGTTGGAGAATGGGTGGCAGCAGTATGTATTAATAATGGTGATAGGGGTATTTGTGGTGGATCATACTCAAATAGCGGTTCTAGCTCTTCAGTTACAAGTAGATATGTAAATGACAGTTTTTGGAAAAATGTAGGATTTCGTATTAGATTATACATAAAATAATTTTTATAAATTTTTGTATATTTGAAACTTTCATTATAATAATTATTATTATAAATTAAAAGGGGATGACCTTGAAAATTGAGCTTAAGATGTAATAAAATATAAATTAATCCAAAACAAAAAATATAATGATTCATAAAATAAATGTCGAATAATATAATGTAATAGTTATATTATTCGATTTTTTTGAGGTGGTTAATTTGAAAAAGAAAATACAAATAAACTTTTTGATTACATACTTTTTAATGGTTATATTTACAACAGTTAGTGCAGCAACATATACATATCCTGTAAATAAAAATAAAGAAACAAAGATAAGTAGTATAAGCACACTTGCATCCTCTCCTGAGTTCAATTTTCAGTCTGAAGCTCAGGTCCTTATGGAGCCTACAACTGGAAAAATCCTTTATGCCAATAATGAGAATGAAAAGTTATTACCTGCGTCTGTAACTAAAGTTATGACTATGCTTCTTACAATGGAACAAATAGATTCACGGAAAAATGACTTATCAAGATAAAGTAAAATGCAGTACTAAAGCATCTAAAATGGGAGGTTCACAAATATGGTTTAAAGAAAATGAAGAACTGACTGTAGATGAAGCTTTAAAAGCTATATGTGTAGTTTCTGCAAATGATGTTACTGTTAAATTTTAGCAGGAAAGAAAAATATTGAAAATAAGCTATTTATCATAAATGAAAATTATATAAAGAATATAATTTTCATTATTTTTTTGCTTGAAAGGAGTTGTATGAGTAGTGAATATGAAGAAAAATTAGATTTATTTAAGATAAATGAAACACTAACATACAGGTTTTATCAAATGCCAAAAGAATTATTTAGAAGTACATTATATAAAGATAAATTATCTTTAGAAGCAAAGGTAACATATACATTATTGCTTGATAGATTAGAACTTTCAAGAATAAATAAATGGTTTAATGAAAATGGAGAGATATATTTGATTTATACAAGACAAGAACTTATAAATGAATTAAAAATATCTAGAGCAACTGCTTCAAAAGTATTTAATGAATTGAAAAAATGCAATCTTATAAAGGAAGAAAGACTAGGACAAGGGCTTGCAAATAGAATTTATATAGGTAAAATGCAATCAGAAGATTTAGAAAAATTTAAGGATAGAACTTTCAGAAGTTCAAAAGAAGAACTTCAAGAAGTTCTAAATAGAATTTCTAGAAGTCTAAAAGAGAACTCTAATAATACTGATATAAATAATACTAATTTAAATATTTCTAATGGGCAAGAAAAAATTTTTTTTGCAGATAGAGTTTCTCTAAAATTGGAAGAGCTAAATAATTTGGTAGAGCAATATGGTAATGAGAAAACAGCTAAAATAATTGTAGCATTAGATTTATATAAAAAGTCTAGTGGTAAAGTGTATGCTAGTGATTATAATGCAATATTAAATTGGGTAGTAGCTAAAGTTGAAAGAGATGAAAAAAGAGAACTTGAAGGTGTTCCTAAAAAAAGTAGCAATAGATATAAAAGTTACACTCAAAGAGAATATAATGATTTAGAAAATTTTTATGACATAGGAGGGGATTAATTGATAATTACAGCAGAGATAAAAGGAAATAAATATAGTGAATATGATTTAGACAATATGCTAACTGATTATCTTACAATAGGAGAAAATGTCCGTATGTTAAGAAAACAAAAAGTGGAGGAACTATTTAGAAAGTTTGTAGAAAAATATAGTCGTAATGGAATACCAATTATTACTAAAGAAAAATATAAGAAACAATTTATAAATTCAGCTAAGGAATTGTACCAAATGGCTGAGTTTTATTTTTGTCAAAAAGCAGAATCTTTTTTAGAAGATTATAGAACTTATCATTTAAGCAAAAATTTAAAAGGAGCGAGAGTATTTGTATACTTTAAAGAAGATGCTTGCATAGGAATTGTATATGATTCTATTCCAAACTTTTTATTAGAATGGTTTGTATTTAAAAGAGTATTGGAGGTATAGATGTGAAAAAGGAGAATACTTTAAAAATTATATATAAAAAAGTTAATAAAGATCCAAAAGTTATGGAGATAAAAAATGATTTAAAGACTATGCAAAAGTTAGTAGATGGATTAATTGAAGTAGTAAATTATAAAGATAATGTACTGCTAATATGTAATGAAGAGGGGAAAATAAATAATTTATTACCAAATTTGATTTTAGGAAATGATTTTATTGCCGGAAATTGCTTCTTTGTAAAGGAGAGTGAGGAAGGAGAATTTAGTTCATTAGTTGATGAAGATATTAGAAAAATAAAAAGGGATATTCAAAATAGAAGTTTTAAATACTTAGAAAAAGACTTAGAAAGCGAACTATGAATTATCAAGTAACTAAGAAACCTAAATTGATTAATGAACAGAATGCAAGAAAAATTATTTGTCCTAAGAATGTATACCAATTAAAAGAAATCCAAGAAATTAAAGATGCAATACAAGAGCATTTAATGTATATAGGGCTTGATAGGGGCAATCATATACGAAATATAGATATTTTAGGAATAGGTGGTTCCAGCAGTATAGAGATAGATGCAAAATATATTGTTAGAAAAGCAATAATAAATGCTAATGATAGAGTTATATTAGTACATAATCATCCTTCAAATACTTTAGAGCCAAGTGCACAAGATACAAAATTTACAAGTAATGTAGAGGAACTATTAAAAATGTTTAATATTCAACTTGTAGATCACATTATAGTAACGGAAAATTCTTATGTGAGTATAAAAAATCAAGGAAAAACAAATAAATTAGATTATAGTTTAAAACATATAAAAAATAAAGAGAATGAAATTGAGATGTATGGGAGAGCCTTGATGGAACGAGTATTATGCCACATTTAGACGTAAATTTAGAAAAGAAAGGAATAGGAACTGTTTGGAGAGAAGAAAGACATTACAATATTTATGAATATGAATCAGATTTGATGGATACTAGTACTGAAAGTATTTATAGATTTAAGTATTTTTGTGCAGATGCAGGTTTGTATGGTGAAATGGATCCAAGATATTTAAATGCAAAAGTATCAATTTATATAGATACTTTTGCATAATTAAGAAAGGGGTGTCAAGTTTTGACACCCCATAAATTATTTAATAAATAGAACAATTCTAAAAGAACATGATATATTATACCATTCTTTAGGTAATGCTAATCTTGAAATGCAGCTTTTTTTATCTTGAATATTGGTAATACCAAATACATGACCGTGATTTTCTCTTAAAACGTTTAATTGAGTAGAAGTTCTATTATCAATATAAATTTCTGTGGTAAATTCTCTCATATTTCCAGCCATATCATAAATATTTTTATACATATATTTTTTATCAGTGCCAGTAAGTATATGCCCTGAATCATCTTTTTTTATATCGTTATAATTACCGTAATTTTGACTATTAATACAAAAGTCAGGAATGCTATTACTTATCCATTTTAATGCTGTATCAAAACAAAAGGAAGTTATAAGGCTACTTTGTACATTATTAGAATTATAAAAATTTTTTGAAATTTCTTCGGCTTTATATCTAGTTATATAGTTCCAAACTTTACAGTTTGCTTTTATTATAGGAGTTCCGTTTTGCCATAAAGTAAATGAATCGCTTGTATAATCATTGGTTAGAGGTAGCAAATCACCATTTTCAATTCCTGTTTCAAATCTCCCTATATAAAATCCCTGATTTTTTTCTATACTTTTATAAATTTCATTATTTATTTGATCTGATTCTACAAAATAACAGGCTTTATTTTGATTAAGTATATTATCGTATAATTTATTATCTGTAACAGGCATTAAATCTTTATTATTAACTATATATCTACTATATTTTACTGTATTATTAATTCCATCTATAGTACATGGTACCCAAACAAATTGATTTCCTTTTTCATCTTCAATAACCAATCCATCATTCCAACCTTTGGGATTTCCTTGTTCGTCTAAGTTCCAACTAGCATTATCAGTTTCTACTTTTTTAAATCCATCAGGTATAACTGGATTGTTGTACTGGCTTATTACTTTAGTTAATTCTTCTGAATTTTGCTCTTTATTCTCTTTGTCTTGTTTTAAGTCCTTGTTATACATTAAATTAGGTATGATTAATAATTTTGTAAATAGGATTACCAATGAAATAGTTATTATTAATATTAATATGATAATATATGATTTTTTCATTTTATACACCCTTTATAATTATAACATATTTTATTAATTATACAATAAAAACGGTAGAATATTGTTATATAAACTTTCTACTTTTTTCTATCTTTTTCCACTTTTGTTCATTTCTAATGTGTAGTGATGTATAATGTATATCACACTAAATATTTATTAAGTGTTAATTAACATTTATAAAGGAGGATCCTAATTATGGAGCACATACGGTCACCAGATTTTTAAAGTAATAACAAGTAAAAATATTTTATAACTTCAGGAGGAATAATAATGCTAAAAAATAAATATTTTAAAGTTATACTCTCAACTATGTTAGTTGTAACCATGTTAGTTTGTAGTAATATAGTAGCTTTCGCTGCCGATACTACCTCTAGTGCTAGAAGTGTAGATTCAATGCTTTTAAAAAGCCAACAATGGTTAAATGAAAACTTTTCTTCTAATAGTTCTTTTGGTAGTGTACCAGAGGATGGAACTAGCAGAAGAGCAACAGTAAATGGTTGTATAAGGGCATTACAAATTCGGCTTGGCATAGTTAATACTGCTGATAATTTTGGTCAAGGAACAGAATCACTGTTTAAATCAACTTATAAAAATGGTATAGTTCAGCAAGAATACCCATCAACAGAAGAAGATAAAGTGTATGGAATTATTCAGTGTGCATTATGGACAAAGGGATATTCTACAGGTTCAAGTAGCATAACTAAACATTTTTACGATGGTACTGGTAATGCGGTAAAAGCTTTAAAGAGAGATCTTGGCATTTCTAGTGATAGCTCTACGGTTACTTTAAATGTTATGAAGTTTTTGTTGAGTATGAAACAGTCAAAAAAAGTTTCGGGTGGGATTGATGATATAAGAACAATTCAACAGAGATTGAATAATAGGTATGAACCTTATATAGGGTTAATACCTACTGATGGTAGTATGACAAGAGAAACCAGTAAAGCTCTTATAATTGCTCTTCAAATAACTGAAGATATAGATCCATCACTTGCAACAGGAAACTTTGGTAAAACAACAAAGGAGAGGCTGCCAGTACTTCCAGATACTATAAATTCATTATCCTCAGAGAAGAAAAATGAATTTGTAGATTTAATAAGATATTCTTTGTGTGCTAACGGAATACAAGTTAGTTTAGATACTTCTGAATGGAATACAGAAGTATCTGATGCAATAGGAGAATTCCAGCAGTTAATGAAATTGCCATACAATAAGAAAGCTGATGTTAATACTTGGATGTCTTTATTTTTAAGTAGCGGTAATCCTGATCGTTCTTCTGTAGCAAGTGATACGAGATTTGAAATGACATCTGCTAGGATAGAATATCTTAAAGAAAATGGAATAAGTATAGTTGGTAGATATTTAACAGGAGATAGTAAATCATTGCGACCTGGCGAAGCCCAAAGGCTTCTGAATGCGGGTATACGTTTTTTCCCTATTTTCCAAGAAACATATTATAGTGATAATGTCACAAAATATAATTATAATCTTGGGGTATCTGATGCCAGAAAAGCAATAAGTAAAGCGAGACAATATGGTATACCAGCAGGAAATATTATTTATTTTGCAATTGATTTTGATCCTACTCAGGATCAAATTGATACCTATGTTGTTCCATATTTCCAAGCAATTAAAGAAAATATAGGAGAATATTGTGTAGGTGTGTATGGTACACGTAATGTTTGCTGGAATCTCATAAATATTGCTAAGGCTAGTTTTGTTAGTGATATGTCAACAGGTTATAGTGGAAATAAGGGCTTTAAAATGCCAAGAAATTGGAACTTTGATCAATTTAGTGAAATAAAAGGTATAGGTACCACAAAATGGGATCTAGATAAAACAGCATATTCAGGGCTTTATCCTCCTGTAACTAGTCTTAATAGTGGTACACTTAACTTAAGCTCTACATTTTCATTTAATGATGGTCATGTAGGAGATACAAGACCTCTTTGGGGAAATTATCTTACACTTAAATTTACTGCTACTGATCCAAATCCTAATTCAGAGCCAGGAACAGGATCTACAGGCAGTATTATACAAGTACAATTGTCTTACGAAAAAGATGGCGAACTAATAATTGGTCCAGTTATTGAGGTTGAGGTTGATGGCAATTCTGTTACACTTGATAAGTATTTATTAGGCGGTATGGATAGAAAGGACTTAATACTATCATACGTTAATACTAATAGAAATAATGCTCAGGTTAACATGAAAGTTGATTTTTATAACTGGTACGAAGCATCTTAGTATAATGATATTATAAAAATATAAAACAAAATGGCTGATTTTACAGGTGTAAATTCAGTCATTTTGTTGGCTAATTAATATTATTTTATATATAATACAACTCTAAATCCTAATTTGCTATTTGGTTTAGTAACAATTCTGTCAATATTTTCTAATGGCGTAAGTCCATCATTTAAATAACTTCCACCAGCGACATTTATATTTCCGTCTGAAGATGCACAAAGCATTTCTGATAAATTTCCGGCTAAGTCATAAATGTTATATGTTTTATTTCTATCTGTTATTCCAGTGGATAATATTAGTCCTTTGCTTTTAGATTTAGTTACATTTGTTCCATTGCTATAATTTTTGCCATCATCACTAGAATATAAACCTGTAAAAGTAAAGTTAGAATTTAAATAATTCCCAATGTTAGCACTATCAACAGATATGTCATTTTTAATATCATAAGTTTTATTTACAAATGATACTACTTCATTTCTTTGGAATATAGTCATTAATCCACTTTGAATATATTCATTGCTATACATGTTTTCAGAATTTGCTTTGGCATTATCGTAGCTTATGTAATTCCATGGCCTTTCCCCTTTTTTACTTACAGGTATGCCATTTATATTGTTAGTTTCTTCACTTATATTATTATTTATGCTTTGCATTTCAATTGGGACTCCAGCTTCATATCTAGCAACATAAAAGCCACCATATTTTTGGTTTTGAATATGTTCTGATTCAATACCTTGTGGCAATTTAGACACATTGTTTACTTCACTTTGCTTTACATTTTTGACAGGTATCCAAACAAATTGATTACCGATACTATCTTCAATAACTAATCCATTGTCCCACCCTTTTGGATTACCTTGTTCATCTAACTCCCAACTAGCACTATCAGTTTCTACTTTATGAAATCCATTTGGAACTATAGGATTGTTATAACTGGTTTTAGGTTCAATAATAGAAGTATTAATAATTTCTGGAGAATTTTTTGTATCATTTTGTACATTTTCTGATTGAATTGTATCATTTTTTTGTTTTAAAAAAGACGATAAAACTATAATTATTAATATGAATAGAATTATAGGTATAAGTAATAATAGTATTTCTTTTTTAGTAAGTTTCATTATGTTCCCCCCTTATATATTAATTATATCACTTTAAATTAATTATACAATAAAAAAAGTATAATATTATTATATAATCTTTCTACTTTTTTCTATTTTATATCAGAATTATAATATAGATTATTAAGTATATTGATTATTAAAATAACCTTAAAATCTTATACTATTACTTATAAATATACACTATCAATTTGGTATGGATGTGATAACCTTAAAAATCTAGAGTCAACTGATGTTAAGGCAGAAAAATTTATATTAAATATTTTAGATAAAATATATTAATATAAAAGGGCAAAGAGTTTAAAATAATCTTTACTCTTTTTACTAAAATTTTTATAAAATATTGCTTTATAGATTTTCAAGAGCAAATTTAATCATTTCATTTACTACTTTATTAAAACTAACATTTTGTTTATTAGCAAGTTCCTGAACTTGATTTGCTAAATCTTCATTTATACGTATGGCTTTTGTAATATCTTTAGGTGGTTTAGGGATTATAAATTTTTTCATAACTTCCTCCTTAAGTTTATTTTTATATTTATTATTATAATTTATTTTTAATTTTATTAATGTAATTATTTTTGTAATCTAATTAATATTCATAAATTGAATACAATTATTGACTTTAGTCCGATAAAGTTGTATAATTTTATTAACAATTTCTAATGGAGGGAAATTATGAATATTGTAAATAAAAAAGTTTTAGAAAGATCTTTAGCAATTTTAAATCAAGAAAGTAAAAATATAGAAATGCAATTTTGGATAGAGTTTTTAAGCTTACAAGATATGTTAAGAATAAATAAAAAATTATTAAGTTGTAATGATGAAAAATAGAAATAATTTTGTCAAAGGAGAGAATATTTGAGAAAGTTAAAAAGAATGATAAATAAAGACCTTATTGCTGTTGCATTTATTATTGTTATTACCTTATGTACTAATATATTTTTAAGGTATTTATATAAGAAATATTATATTAGTAATAAAGTAGAAATTTATAAAAAATCCAGAAATAATATTATTACTTACTTTAATCAGTTTGCATAATTATTATTTTAATATATGTATGAAAAAATCCTATTTCTAAATTAATTTGGAAATAGGATTTTTAGTCATCGTCTACTTTATCAAATATATTATCTGAAAAAAATTCTTCTAAATCAATATTTAACCCTTCACAAAGATGGAATAGAGTTATTAATGTAATATTAGAATTTTTTTTATTCAAAAAATCATTTATAGTTGTTTTTGAAACACAGGATCTTGTTGATAATTCACTTTGTGTAAAATGCTTTTTTTCTAGTAACGAAATAATCCTTAAACGTGTTGCTTCAATAAGTGTCATAATATATTCACCTCTATTTTAAAATTATATCAAATTTATTTGCAATCTGTCCGCTAAAGATGACGAAACGAAATTTATTTAAATAAATATGGATATATTATAACTATTAAATAAAATATAAAATTAAATATAATATATTTTTTCGACAAAATATTACAAAAAATATATACCAGTTATGGTATAAATATACAAAAGGTAAATAAAAAACATTAGAGAATCATATTCATATGATTCTGTTGAAGTGTCAGTTTCACTTAATGGTGAAATTGGCACTTCTTTTTTTGATGTTGATAAATCTATTATAAGAAATTTAGATTTGAGAATGGCAATAGAAAAATTGAACCAAGAAGAAAGAAAAATTATTTTGTTATATTTAGATAGTTATACATCAAAGGAAATTGCAAAAGTAATGTCAATATCAACAACAAATGTAACTACGAAAATTAACAGAATAAAAAAGAAAATAAAAAAATTAATGGAGGGAAAGTAATGGATGATTTTGAAACATTATTAGATAAAGCACAATTAGGAGATAGAGAAGCAATGGACAAGTTATTAGAAACGTATATGCCAATGATAGATGGTATAGTTTTTAGTTTTAATAAAAAATTGGATAAAAAAGAATTAAAAATGTGGTTGGTATATAAATTTGAAGAAAATGTAAAAAAATTTAAAAAGGATGTGACAAATTGATTATGTGTATTCGCTGTTAATTAGTAGAAAGGTCATAAAGAACTTTCTGAGTACATTGAAAAATGAATAAAAATCATAATAACAAATAATGAAACTTCTGTCTGGCTAACGTAGGTTAAGGGGCAGTCCGTAGAGATCCTAGGGAACGTGAAATTCGTATGGCTGTTAGAGCAAATTATGATTTTAAAAATATTTAAGGAGTGAATAAAATGATAAAATATATTTTAATAGCACTTATATCATATATATTGGGTGTAGTTACTTTAATAATATATTCAATGTTGAAGGTTAGTTCTGAGTGTAGTAGACGTGCAGAAAAAAGAAAAAAATTTGTAGACTATGGAAAGGTTGCATATGAAGAATTAAAGAAAAGAGAAGAAGAAAAGTTCTAAAGGATTAATATTTTAATAATATTAAATTAGGGGGAGCTATGGAGAATATAAATATAATTTGTAAATTTAATAATGAAGGTAAAACTTTTCAAGAAATAATTGAGGAGTTTATTATGGAAAGAATTTTTGAAAGGGATTGACATTAATTATTGAATTTGTATATTATTATGTATGATAAATAGCTTTGTTAGGAGTGGTATGGATTGAATATCTATAAAAATAACAAAGATTATAAAGTAGGATTATATTTTAGATTATCAAAGGAAGATGGTGATAAGGTAGAAAGTGAAAGTATTTCCAATCAAAGAACTATATTAAATAGATTTTGTTTGGAAAACGGATTAAAAATATGTAATGAATATATAGATGACGGTGTTTCAGGATTAAAATTTGATAGACCGGGGCTTAATAAAATGAAAGAAGATATTGAAAAAAAGAATATAAATATGGTCATAGTAAAGGATTTATCAAGATTAGGTAGAGATTATTCAGAAGTGGGAAGATATATAGAAAGATATTTTCCTGAAAATAATATTAGGTTTATTGCTATATATGATGAAATTGATACAATCACAGAAACTGATGATATGTTACCACTTAGAGCAGTTATGAATGACCTATATTGTAAAGATACATCTAGGAAATTTAGAGCTATGTTATATAATAAGAAGAAAGATGGTATGTATATATCAGTAGAAGCTCCTTATGGTTATAAAAAAGATCCTAACAAAAAAGGACACTTGATTATTGATGAAATGGAAAGTAGAATAGTCAAAGATATTTTTAAAATGTACTTAAGTGGTATGGGAACATATCAAATAACTAAAAAGTTGAATAATGATGGAACTCCACCTCCGGCTGTTTCAAGAAAAAATGTTACAACTATTAGTAATAAATGGAATCCTGAAACAATAAGAAGGATGCTTTCAAAAGAAGTGTATGTTGGAGATTCTGTTCAAGGAAAAACAAAGAAGATAAACTACAAAAGTAAAAAAATAATAAATACACCAGAAGATGAATGGATAATTAACAAAAATACACATGAACCTATTATTGATAAATGCAATTTTGAAAAAGTACAAAAATTATTAAGCAATAATAAATCGAGCAAAGTAAATAAGCATAATTACCTTTTAAAAGGTTTATTGGTATGTAAAGAATGTGGTAGAAAATTAGCCATTATAACAAAAAAAGATAAGTATAAAGATAAAGTAACTATTAGAAGATATTGTATGTGTTCATCAGCTAGTAAACCAAGAGTTGGTAATGAAAAGTGTAGTGTAACATATATTAATTATGATGAAATAGAAAAAGTAATTATAGAAGAAATAAAAAAAGTTATGAAAAAATATCTTAGCAAAATTGATTTTACTAAGATAAAAGAAAAATATTCTACAATGATTAATGCAAAAATAAACCTTTATAAACAAAAAATAGATAAAATAGAATTAGATATAAAAGGTATTAATGATAAAATAGATAAAGCTTATCTTGATAAATTAGATGGCATTATTGATAATATTGACTATGATAGAATATATAATATTTTGATAAAAAAGAGAGAAGAATTAGAAAAAACATTAACTCAAACAAAGGTAGAGGGACAAAATTATAATATAGATAATAATAAAATATTACAAGATGAAGAATTAAAGAAAACTGTAAAACACATATTGAAATCAACTATATTAAAAAAGGATGATTTAACATTATTAATTGATAATATATACATAAATAAGGAAAAAAATATAGAAATAATGTTTAATTTTAAGGAGTTGAATGTAGTTAGTGGACTTCTTTAATAATGTATGTATATATATGAGGTTATCAAAAGATGATGGTGATAAGGCAGAGAGTGAAAGTATTTCTAATCAAAGAAAACTTTTAAAAAGATATGCAGAAGATATAGGAATTAAAATTAATAAAGAATATGTTGATGATGGATATAGTGGAACTAATTTTAATAGACCTAAATTTAAAGAAATGATATCAGATGTTAAGTTAAAAAAAATAGATACTATAATAGTCAAAGATCTATCTAGATTTGCAAGGGAAAGTGTAGAGGCATCAGAATATATAGAAAAATTTTTTCCTGAACATGATGTAAGATTTATTGCAGTGCTTGATAATATAGATACTTATTTGGATAGTTTAGCCAATGTACTTATAGAATTTAAGTTATATAACAACCAAAAATTTGCTAAAGATGTTTCTGATAAATTGAAAAAAAGTAAAAGAAGTAATATGGAAAAAGGTTTGTATATGGGAACATATGCACCTTACGGTTATAAAAAAGATCCAAATAATAAAGGTAAATTAGTAGTTGATAAGAATTCAAGTAGAATTGTTAAGAAAATTTATAATATGTATATAGACGGAAAAAGTTCACAGTATATTGCTAAATACTTAAATTCAAAAAAGATCAAAACACCTGCAGAATATTATCATATTACACCAAATAAGAAAACAAATATGTATGGTATTTGGAAACGTACACAAATTTTGAGAATTTTGAAAAATGAGGTGTATATAGGCAATACAGTAAGAAATGTTGTTAATAAAGTTTCATATAGAGAAAAGAAAAAAAGGCAAACTAATAAAGACGAATGGATAATTACTAAAAATACACATGAACCTATTATTGATAAATGTAATTTTGAAAAAGTACATGAGATATTAAATAGTAAGAGAAAAACGACAAATGTAAAAGTACACAATTATTTATTTAGACCATATATGCGTTGTGCAAAGTGTGGAAGAAAATTAAATTTTAATGTAAGAAGTGATAAAGTTGTAACAATTAATTGCCCAAAATCAGATATGAATTGCTGCGGGAAATATTATTATAATTATTTTAAATTAGAAAAAGAAATAATTAATAATATAAAAGGACATTATAAAAAACTGTTTGATTTAGTAAGTGCAGAAGATGATATCATATTAAAGAAAAATAAAGACTATCTAAAAAATATAGATGAAAAATTAAAGAAGTTAAATTATGATTACAATAGAGTTAATGATAATATAGATTCGTTATATATGAAAAAACTTGATAATCTAATAAATGATGAAGACTACTTAAAAGATACTAAAATATTAAAAGAAAAAAGAGATAATATACAAAATGAAATAAATAAATATAATGATTTAAAGTCTAATATAAATGAAGAAAATATATTAGAGTTGAAAAAAAATATACAACAAGAAAATAATATAATAAATAATAATATAAAAGAAGAATTGATAGAAAAACTTATTTATAATATATTAATTTCTAAAAATGAAATTGTAATAAATTATAAATTTAAGTTTATTTAATTAGATTTTTTTCATGCTAGAAATTCACACATAGAGATGTTACTGTTGCTATGGCCGAAAAAATCGGTGGTAGTGAAGAAAATTTTGTTAAAATGATGAATGATAAGGCAAAAGAACTTGGAATGGAAAATACTTGCTTTAAAAATTCACATGGAATAGATGAAGAAGGACATTATACAACAGCTAAAGATATTGCAATAATGTCAAGAGAACTTATAACAAAGCATCCTGATATTTTAAAATATACATCTATTTGGCAAGATACTTTAAGAGATGGAACGTTTGGCTTAAATAGTACAAATAAGTTAATTCGTTTTTATGAGGGCGCAACTGGTCTTAAAACTGGTTCAACTTCACAAGCATTGTTTAACTTATCAGGTACTGCTACAAGAGATGGGACTTCATTTATAGCGGTTGTAATGAGAGCACCATCAAGTGCTGTAAGACTTGAAGAAGTAAAACAACTTTTAGATTATGGTTTTGCAAATTATGAAGTTAAAAGTGTTTGTGAAAAAGGAGTTGTGACTGGTAGTATAAATGTTAATAAATGTGTAAACCAAAGTTTTGAAGTAGCTATAAAAGATGGTGTTACAATTCTTGCTGATAAAGGTGCAAAAATAGATACGGTTGAAAAAATAACATATAATGATAATTTAATAGCACCTATCTCTAATGGAGATGAAGTAGGAAATATTGAAATATTTAATAAAGACACAAATGAAAAGATAGGAGAGAGTAAGCTTGTAATATTAAGGGACGCTCCAAAATCAAACTTAGTTGATTATATTAAGGAAGCTGCAAGATTTTATCTTATAAATAAAGGATAGGTTATAGATTATATATTATTTAAAAGTGTCAAAGGTTTTTACAATATTTGTAATAACTTTTGACATTTTTTTACAAGAATTTGCTCGCTAAATTTCATTAAAATTTCATTAATGTTTCACTTTTGTTTCATTTTTGATTTGTTAAAAAAAATTTTTATCTCAGTGTTGATTTTTTATTAATAAAAATATATACTAGATATGATATAGTATATTTTCATTTCTATGAAATATATTTTGAGGTAAAAATTAATTTTTTGGAGGTTGAAACATATGATTGGAATGAGTCAAATTAAGAAAAAAACAATGCAAGGAGTATTTATTGGCCTTGGAATTGGTGTAGTTGGAATTGGACTTTCTTTATGGTGGTCAATAAGTACAGTAAAGAGTTATCAAAATGGAACAAATAATGGGTATAATAAAAAATATACACAAGATGTTGTTGTTTGTAAAAGAGATATAATACAAGGTGAGGTTATTACTGATGATATGGTTACTATTGCTAAAAATATAAATAAAAACACAATACCAAATGGAGCTGCAAAAAGCACAAATGAAGTAGTTGGAAGCGTTGCAAAGTATAATATTGCGGCTAATGTTCCAGTCCTTAGCACTATGGTTACTTCTGAAATAGTTGCAGCTGATGTAAGATCTCAAGAAGTAAATACAGTTCTTATGCCAACTGACCTTAATATTGGTGATTATGTTGATATAAGAATAATGTTCCCTAACGGAACAGATTATGTTGTTTTAGCGCAAAAGAAAATAGAAAATATTGTTGGAACAACTTTTTGGATGGATTTAGCAGAAGATGAAAGACTACTTCTTAACAGTGCTACAGTTGACTCTTACTTAAATCAAGGTTCAAAATTATATGCAACTAAATATACAGATGCAACATCACAAACTAATTTATCAGAAGAAGCAACTACAACAGCAAAAGGTTATGTGTCTGAAGAAATTGATAAAGAACTAAGTACTTTACAAGAAGCAGATGCCGATGAATTTACAGAAAAAATGTTTGATCTAATTATAAAATACAAGAACTTTGCATCATCAGCAACAAGAATAACAGAAAATTATCAACCAAATTCACAAGTAATGCAACTTATGAAATCAAATGATAATATATTAGATCAAGCTACAGCTAAATTAAGTGAAGAATCAAGAAGAAAAATTGAAAGCGGTCTTAGCAGTTACAAAGCTGATAATAAAGAAAATTATAGTAACATTGTAAGTGGAGCTCAAACATCTATAACAACACAACAAAACCAAAGAACAGCTTTATTAAACGGAACAACTGAACAATAGAACCGTAAAATAGGAGGAAATTAAATGCAAGTAATTGGATTAATAGGGTATGTAGACAAATATGATATGATATTAAATCTTGCAAGAGCCATCAATATAATGGATAAATCAGTCCTTGTAGTTGATGCAACTTTAGATAGAAAATTAAAATACATAGTACCTGCCTTGGATAATATAGGCAGGGCCTATGTTACTCAATATAATAATATTGACTTTGCTGTTGGATTTGATAGTATGCACGATGTAGAAAATTATATGGCAGAGCAAAGTATAAATATTGCGTTATATGATTTTGTTTTAATTGATATGGATAGTGCAAGATCATATGAATTTTTTAGAACAAGAGGATTAGATAAAGTATACTTTTTTATTGATACTAGTGTACTTTCAGTAGCAAAAAATAAAGAAATTATAAAAGCAATGAGAGTGTATAGCAGTGAAGAGGATTCAAAACTTGAGATGACAAAGATAATGTATAGATCATATGTCTCAAGAGCAGCAAATGATTATTTCGAACAAAAAATTAAAGACTATGATGTAAGTTGGAAAGAACCAAGTTATGAATTCCCTCTTGAGGAACAGGATAAATTAGTAGATATTGATTCACAGTTTAGTGGAATAATTGATACAAGAAAACATACAAAACTATATGTTGCTACACTTGCAGATCTTACTGCTGAAATATTAGGTGATGTTAATGCTAAAAAAGTTTTAACTCAAATAAAAAGGAGGAAAAATTAATGCCAAGAATTGTATTTTGGAGTCCTTATGAAAACATGACAGGAAATACGCATACGGCAGTTGCTATAAGTACGTTAATGGGAATGACACATAAGGTGACAAGTTTACTTATGCAAGCCAACTTTAATTCAAGAAAAATGGAATCTTCTTTTACTCCATATGAAGAATTAAAACAAAGTGGTGTATTTAATAATTCAAATATTGGAATAAATGCTCTAATTAGACTTATTTCTAGTAATAAACTTACAGCAGATTCAATTCAAAACTATGCTAAACCTGTTTTGAAAGAAAGATTAGATGTTTTGTATGGAATGAGTGCAGACGATCCTGATGGATATAAACAAATTATTGACAATCTTCCATATATGACAAGAAAAGCTGATGAAATATATGATTTAGTTTTTGTTGATATGCCAAAATCGTTAGATAAAAAGAGCATTATGGATACGGTAGCAGATGCTGAAATAGTTGTATGTGTTGTAAATCAGGATGCAGTAAAGTTTAGTGATTTCTTTACTACACTTTCAAATAATGAGAGCTTAAAAGACAAAACTAAGATTATTGTTATAGCTGATTATGAAGCAGCTTCAAAGTTTAATGTTATGAATATAAAATTAAAATATAAAGTTAAAGATCCTATATATGTAATACCACATAATTATATGTTTAGTGATGCGTGTAATTCTGGAACTGTTATAGATTTTTTATATAAGAATATTAATTCTGATCCAAAAGATTATAACGGTAATTTTATTTTTCAAACATTAAACATTGTAAATGAAATCGTAAATATTGCAAAAATAAAAGATAATTAAAAATAATAGAATAAGAGGTGGAAAGTATGTCAGTTGCTTTTGTATTTAATATTATACTTATCGTACTACTAGTTGCATTTGTTGCCTTTTTTATAATTTACAAAGTAAGAAAGACTAGCCCTGATGAAGATAGTAGACGTTCTGAACTTGAAAGAACAAAAGAAAAGTATAGTATAGCAAGTATGCAAGCATTTATAAAAAAACAATTTGATGAAATCACAAGAATGAATCTTTACGATTTGGCTCTTTCAGAAGAAGAATTTGAAAGAAGAAAAAATGTAAAGTATGAATTAAAAAAAGCACTAAAGGGAGCAGGTTATGCTGATGCTAGTGATAAAAAATATGTAAAGACTTTAATGTTTGATTTGTTAAGAAATACATATAAAGTAAACAACTCTAATATTAATAATGCAATTCCTTTTAGTGAATTTGATGAACTTACACCACAAGATGAATTTGAAATATTGTTATATTTATATAAAAAGCAATTTAAAGCAGAGGCACTTACACAAATTATTACCAAATATAATTTGGATGAACCTAAATATGAATTTGATCCAGAGGTTCCATCTTATGTTATAACAGCTTCTGAAATACATCAAATATTTCAAAACGAAGTAACTCCTGATACTCTATCTTTCGAAGATAAACTAGAAATTGTAGTTCAAAGAGTTTATCAAGGATATAAAGGATACAGTGTTGTAGATGATATTCGTGACATGAATATTGATGGTGTATCCGGTGGTGTATCTGGTATACCTCCATCATTCTTGGATCAAGTTGTAGGTATGGAAGATTACCTAGAACAAATGAATGAGAGAAAGATACCAATGTCTTATGACAGTGTTTGGATATTCTATAAAGGTAAATCAACTTACTTATCTTTCTTATCATTTGGTAGTGAGTCTGAACTTAAAAGAGTGTGTCAAAATATATATAAATATAATAACCCAGGACAATTGTCTGAGTCTGTTGGTTATAAAATAAATGAAATGAAAGATGGTTCTCGTATTGTTGTTTTACGTCCAAACTTTTCAGAATCATGGGCATTCTTCGTAAGAAAATTTGCTCCTCCAACACTTATTTCTGCAGAACAGCTTTTAATACATGAAAATAAAGCAAATGTAATTGAGCTATTAAAATATTTAGTTAGAGGTGCAAGAGTAACAGCAATAACTGGTGAACAGGGTTGTGGTAAAACAACATTACTAATGGCTATAATGAAATATTTATACCCAACAATTACAATCCGTGTACAGGAAACAGCATTCGAGTTACACTTAAGAAAAATTTATCCTTATCATAACATTTTGTCACTTAGAGAAACTGAAACTATAAATGGACAAGAAGGTCTAGACGTTCAAAAGAAAACTGATGGTGGAGTTAACATACTAGGTGAGGTTGCAACTGATCCGGTTGCTGCATGGATGATTCAAATGGCACAGGTTGCCTCTAAGTTTACACTATTTACTCACCATGCTAAAACATTTCCAAACTTAATCACAGCACTTAGAAACTCACTTTTAAAAATAGGTATGTTCCAATCTGAAGATGTTGCAGAGGTACAGGTTGTATCTGTTATAAACTTTGATATTCACTTAAAAAGAGGAACAGATGGTACAAGATATATTGAAAGAATAACAGAATGTATTCCTCTTGAGAAAAAGTTTACATATAATAGTGATTACAAAAATTATAAGGATATGGACAAGAAGTTAGACAGCTTTATGGATAACGCAGTAGAATATTTTGAGCATATGACTCAAACAAGTAATTATACATATAAAAATATTGTAGAATGGCACGATGGAAAGTATGTATTTGTAAATCCAATAAGTGAAGAAAATATTAAATCTATGAGAGACAATATGTCACCAGAAGATGTAAAAAGTTTTGATAACTTCATAGATACAGCTTGGAGGTGATAAAATGAGTGTTACTTATATAGCAATAGGTTTACTAGCTGTTTCTGTAATTGGAATAACTGCATTACTTGTATATCTTAGATTATTAAAACATAAATACAAGAAAAATTCTGCACTTTTTGCAAAAGATAATCTTGTTGTAAAAAACAAATCTAGTTTTAAAGATATATTTGATAGATTATATCAAATGGTATATATGACATTTGTTAAAATGCCAGTAATAAAATATTATACAAAGAAAACAAGACTAAAACTTGAAATGACAAATGATTATACAGAATATGAAATAAGAAAAAGAACTGGTAAATATATGCTAATTGCAGTAATATTCATTTTTGTTTCATTATTTGTATTACTAAATCTAGTAAATGATTTATACATGTCACTTATAGTTATAGTTGGTGTTTTAATTATTGCAGAAAAGATGATAGACCTTGGTATAACATCTGTTTCAAATAAAATATTAAGGCAAATGCCTGATACATTTACTGCAATAAGACATGCATTTCATGAACATGGAATGATTGATGAGGCTTTTAATACAGCAATTGATGAAATGGGTGATAAAGAAATAGGGCCTCAATTAAAGAAGATAAAAGAAGCTATAATATCTGATAATCCAGAAGTTGAGCTTGAAAAATATTATGATACAGCTCCAAATAGATTTCTTAAATTGTTTGCCGGTATATCATATCTTACTTATGACCTAGGTGATAGGAAGGTTGATGGAACTTCTGTTTATCTTAAAAATTTAAACAATATTTTACAAGATATATATCTTGAAATACTAAAACAAGATAAAATAAATTATATGTTTAGAAGTTTAAATATTATTGCTGTAGTACCAATTGTATGTATAAAACCATTACAAGCATGGGCTGAGTCAAATTTTCCAGCACTTTCAAACTTCTATAACAGTAGTTTTGGATTTATAATGCAGTCTCTTATAATAATATCAATATTTGTATCATATTTAATGTTAAGAATTGTAAAAGAAGATTCTGAACAAATAAAATTTGATAGAGTAGCAAGTGTAAAATGGCAAGAAAAGCTATATAAAATTACGATTGTAAAATTAGTGGTAGATGCATTTAAATCAAGACCACATACAAAGAAAAATAGAAAAGAAACAATGCTTATTAAAAATACTAATTCTTATCTTACTATTGAATGGTTGTATGTAAATAAAATAACAGCAGCTGTTGTTACATTTATTCTTGCTTTAATACTTATGTTTAATGTAACAAGAATAGATGTAAAAGCCACATATAACAAAATAAGTGATGAATTTTTATCATTTGGACAGCTTACAGAGCAACAAGAACAAGCTGCACAAGCTATTAATGATAGAGATAAAACGTATATTGATAAATATAAAAATAAAAATGTTACAAAGGAACAACTTGAAATGGAATTTGCTGATCCTGTAACGGGTAAAGCTGATGCAGATGAAGTTGCAAGAGTATATGACAAAATACAAAGCGTAAAAAATTCATATATTAAGTTCTGGCAAGTACTTACATCGTTTGTTCTAGCGTTTATAGCCTACTATGTTCCATCAATTATATTATTTATACGTAACAAAATACGTGAGATGGAAAAAGAAAATGAAATTATGCAATTCCAGTCAATTATACTTATGCTTATGTATATAGACAGAATTGATGTACAAACGATTCTAGAATGGTTATGTAGATTCTCTTATGCATTTAAAGAACCAATCGCAACATGTCTTAACAATTATGAATCTGGTGCATATGAAGCATTAGAAGATTTAAAAGAAGATGTACCTTACAAAGATTTCCAAAGAATTATAGAACAATTACAATCGGCTGTTGAGAGAATACCAATAAGAGATGCATTTGATGAGCTTGAAACAGAAAGAGCTTTCTTCCATGAAAGAAGAAAAGAAGGAAATGAAAGGTTAATTAAAAAGAAAACCGCGATAGGTAAAGTACTTGGATTTACACCAATGGTACTACTTATAGGTGGATATTTAGTTGCACCACTTATGATTGTATCAATAATGCAAATGATGAATTACTTTACAAAAATGTCTTTCTAAAAGACAAATAAATTAGGTTATAACACCATGTCCATAAGGTGTTTAACATATATGTTTATAATTATTTAAAAGGGGGTATATAAATTATGGATAACGCACAAAAAGCGATCATGATTGGTGTTGGTCTTTTCATCACAATCATAATAATTGCAGCAGTAATGCTGATCACAGGTATGGGACAAAACCTACTAAACAAAGGTCAAGATCAAGTTAGTGGTATTTCTGAAAGTTTAATGAATGATTTAGTTGCTCAATATGATGATAAAACAATGTCAGGTTCACAAGTAAGAACAGCTGCAGTTCAATTAATAAATAGAAATGATAGTACTATTAGTGTATATATTGGTGGAGATCAAGAAGCTGATAAAGTAGCCTCTACTTCTGACGTAAATACAAAAACTAAAGGGAAGGACACACAAAAATATACAGGTTCTGTTACTAATTCAGGATCTTCAATTAAAGTTGTATTTAAGTAATAATTAAAATAAAGGTATATAATTATATACGAATATATATAGTTATATACCTTTACTACTAATATATAGTTTAAAAAATTAATAAGTGGAAAAAGTGGATAAGGTATTTAATTAATTTCTTAAAGTGTATATTATGTATATAAATTTAAAGTGAGGTGGTAAAATCATGGACGAAAGTGCTCCAATAAGAGCTATTGTAATAGGTGTAAGCACTTTACTTGCAGTTGCAACAATTTCAGCAGTTTTAATGTATTATAATACAGCAAAACAAATGGCATCAAATGTCGGACGTGGCCAGGATTTTGCTGCAAATTACGAACAAAGTATTCAAGACATTTTAACGGCTGGGACATATAATGTATCTGGAACAAACTATATTACTGGTGCAGATGTAAAAAATTTACTTAGTTATTTTTATAATAGTGAAGATGTGAGAATTGATGTAATAAATTTTAAATTAATTGGTTCATATGAAAGCTATACTCCACAGGTATCTAAAATTAATTTAGGCTATACTCATGCGAATTCAACTAATTATGAACTTGCTATGAAAAAAATTATGGATAATCAAAAATTTACAATAAAAATTGAAGAAAATGTTTCAATTGGTGGAGATAAAAAGGGTACTAGTATTACAATTATGGGGGCCGATTAAACTAAAGGAGGGAATATGGAAGATAATTTACAAAGATTTTTTTCAATACTAATTTCTGTACTTATATTTTTTATACTACCATTGTATATTACTTTTGAAAAAATAGATGATATATCATATTCTCTTGCACTTAAAATTACAAGTAGTTTTGTTGACGAAGTAACAGCAAAAGGATATATATCGGAAGAGATGTATAATAATTTTGTTTCAAGATTGTCAGTTACAGGAAATACATATGACATTAAAATGGAACATGTTTCAAAAAAATATGAACCAGCATATTATGTGTATGATGATGACGGTAAACTTCTTGCAACATTAGATTATGCTTTATATGCAAATATGTTAAAGGAAACAACTACTAAGTATGTAACAGTATCTGGAAATAACTACAAGAAGGAAAATATAAAATTATCATATAATACATCTGAAATAAAATATACACAAGATCAGATATTAAAAGTGTTTGATGAAACAGATACAGTTGCTTATTCAAAAATGGAGTTATCTGAGTATAGAAATATGGATAAGAGTTCAATTTCATTAATTCCATATATGTATGCAAATTACAAAGAAAATGAATCTGGAAATGTTGAAATTGATAATTCAAACAGAATATACACTATGAATAAGGGAGATGAATTTTCAGTAAGAATTAAAAACGAGAATGTTACTATTGCAACAGTTATATTCAATGCATTTACATTAGGAATAGGTGGAACTGAGAATAACACTCGTATATATATAAATTATGGCGGTACTATAATGGAAGAAGAGTACAAAAATTTAGATGTTACTAAATAGCACATTAAATATACATCTTTCATTGAATATATTATTTATTTTATAAAAAAAGGAGATGAGTTAAACTATATGGATTATATGTCAAATAAAGCTTTAATAATTGCTGTAAGCTTAATAGTGACAATGACAGTGGCAAGTGCAGTACTTTTGATTATAAATCAAGTAACAACTATTTATGGTCAGGTATATGAAACAGACACTTCTATTCAAAATACATTTGATGAGTTTGACTCATACGATAATACTGAAAAAACTCTGTTAGAGTTCTTAAATACGGTAAAAAAATATAGAAATAATAGTAATGTAACAATTAGATATAATTCATTTGATTATACAACAGTCGAGGAAAAAGACAAAGAAATAGACAATTTAAAAATTTATTTGAAAATAGAAAAAGATAATGAAAAAATTTCTATTGATACTACATTTTCATCTAGCATGTATATAGCTAATGTAGAAAAAAATGACAATAAAGTAATAATTTCTTTTAAAGAAAAATAATGAGATAATATATTTTAGAACAAAGTAAAAAGGAGGAATAAGGAATGGATGATTCAACTAGTACACTATTGTACACTGCAACTTATGTTATAATTTTTGTAATAGCTCTTAGTTTATCTATTGTTTTATTTTTAAGTGTTAATAGTTATGCTGATTCTGCTTTTTCGTATACAACCGGTTTAAATTCCTCTATTATTAATACTCCGACAACAGGACTTGAGGAATCACAAAAAGGTCAAGCTCATTTGACAAGTAGTGATGTTTTTTCATATTTTGTAAATTATGTAAAAAAAGATTTATATGATGAAGGTAATTCTGATAGCGGTTATAATGTTACAATAACAACAAAATCAGGAAAATTACGTAGTAATATGAGTTATTCTGATGCCTTAAAAGCTATAGGTACTGATAGTTATATTTTAAGATATAAAGGTGATAAGAATATAGATATAACATTAAATTAAAAATAAGTTAGTAGTTAAAATAAAAGGAGGAGAGATAGTGGTATATGAAAGATAACTTGAGTATTGTTATAACAATAATGGTTTTAGTACTTCTTATGGTGCTATTTCCTCTATATAATTTTTTTGAAAGACAAGATGATATGTCATATAATTTAGTATTAAAGGCAACTACAAATTTTGCAGATCAAGTAATGAATAATGGATATATAGATCAATTAATGTATAATAATTTTGTAAATGAACTAGGGAATACTGGAAATATCTATGATATAGAAATAGAAGCTCATAGAAAAGTTTTAACTCAAGATTCCGATGCATCTGGTAATTTTATTGAACAAAGTTACATTGATTATAATGATGATATATTTGAAACTATAGATAGTACAACTTCTGGTTCTGTAATGGATAAAACATTAAAAAATAAAATATATCCTTTAAATGAAAAAGATGAAATTTATGTAAAAGTAAAAAATAGTAATACAACACTTGCAGGTTCTTTATTTAACGCTATAATAGTTACTTCAAATAAAACAAGAATACAGGTAAATTATGGTGGAATTGTAAAAAATAATGCATGGGCTAAAGTTGATGCTACATACAAAGGACATATACAGGCCCCTGGTGCTCCAAAAGTTACTCTAGGTACTAATGAAATAGAGCAAAATTCAGAAGTTAAAGTACAGGTTACTAAATTACAGGAACTTTCATTTGAGGCAGTATCTACAGCTTTTGCATCAAATGAAAATGTGAATAATAAAATTGAAAAATATTTTTGGACTATAATAAAACAAAGTGATAATACGAGTACTAGCATAGAGGGTAACAGTATAAGCGGAGGAAATGATGCTTTCTCAGAAGGAAATACATATAAAATTAAGGTATATGCTGTTGATACTTTGGGATATAAATCAGACGAAACAGTATTTACTCTTAATATAACAAATGTATTAGAAGAAGGAAACTTAAAGATGTTTAATGAATCGGATTTAGAAAAAGTTAGAAATTATGTTGAGGGAAATGCTGCATTATCTGATGATGAGAAATACAAATACGATATAAATGGAGATGGCTTAATAGATCAAAAAGATGTTAATTATATAAATAGTTATATAACAAATGGTTATATAGTTGGAGATTTAAATAATGATGGAAAGATAGATATAACCGATGTAAGTATCTTAAATAAATATATAAGTGATATTTCATCACTTACACAAGATCAAAAAAATAGATCAGATGTAAATGGAGATGGAAAAATTGATTCTTTAGATATAACAGCTTTACAAATTATTATATCTAATCACTAAAAGGAAATGGGGTGAATTTATGAAAATAACTGATTTTGCATTAATTTTTGTAGGAATTACTTTACCAATTATAATAACAGTGTATGTAAATGTTTCCTTTACTATAAAAGCAGAAGAACAAGAAATGTATTATAAAAAAATTATAAATTCTGCTTTGAATGATGCTTCAGATCAAATGAAAGAGGTTGAAAATGAGGATAATAAAATAGACTATGGTTATTCAGGAGAAAGTGATAACAAAATTAGCGTTAATGCAAATATAGCAGTTGATACTTTTATGAATTCACTATATAATAACTTTAATATAAAAGGAAATAAAACAGCAGAACAATATTTACAATATTTTATTCCAGCTATAGCTATAATAGATTATAATGGAGTTCAGGTATCATCAATTGAAGAATTTACAGAAAATGGGCAAAATGTAATAAAACATGTATTAAAACCAAAGAAGTATTATTCTTATACGTATTATTTATATACAGATGTAAATAATGCAGGTAAATTAAGTTATACAGATGATTATGAAGTGGCAAAATCTAATTTACGTTCAACTCATGTAATTGAATTTACAATGGATGACTATATAACTCATAGAGGATATATAAATAAAAGATCTGGAAAAGTTACTGAGATACCTGTTTCTAGTTTCTATATCTCAGATACTAAAAATAATTTAGCCCTTATAGATGAGAAAAATAGAGATATAAATTCAATTAGTGATACTAGCAAAATAGAGCTTTTAAAAAATGTAGTTAGTAACTTACAGAATAAAAGAAAACAGGTTATAATTAATTCTATACAAGATGAGATGGAATATGCTACTAATAACAACAATTCTTATGCATCACAGGCTGGAATAAGATATAATTTTGTATTCCCAACTTTAGAAGAAGGAGAAATGGAGAGTCAAATTCAAAACGTTGGAATTATGGCTTTAGTACAAGGAATTTCAATTGGTAATAGATACTTAAATGTAAGAGCATATAGTACAGCTAAACTTACACAAACAACACGTTATTATTTATCTATTCCAAAAGTAAATAAAAATGAAGGTGAACCAAATTATTCAAAATATAATTTAAATTTATATCATAAAGATGTAAATTGTCCAGAATATAGAGTATCTACACATGAAAATATTACACCAAGTTTTCTTTTTACAAAACAACAAGCAGCTTCAGTAAAAGCAGTATTAAAGGAAGGTAATACATATATTACATTGGAAGGATTTTATCCTTGCCCAATATGTAATCCATAGTTTTTTAGATTTGTGTATAAAGAGGTGATGTAAGTGGAAAATGATAACATGAGCAAAAAAATAAAAAAAGAAGAAAATGATAAAAATAATATAAATAAAAATCAAAATATAAATAACAAAAATAAAAATAAGAAAATAATTCCATCATATGAACAAAAAGGTAAAACAAACCCTAAAAAGGAAAAAAGAAAATTAGATAAGTATGATAAGAGAAAAAGATTTATTATTATTTTAGCTATATCTATAGCAGTTATTATTGGACTAGCTGTATTTGGAATAAATTTACTGATAAACTATAATAAATTTAAACCATATAAAAAATATGAAGAAACAATGAAAACATATGGTTTTGATAAAATGTATAATAATGAGAGTACAAAAACTGGTGAAAGTATAACAAAGTCTGAGGCAATAAAAATGATTTTATCAGCTTCATTTAATATGTATGACATATCAGGATTTGCAGGAACTCCTGAGGAAAATTATGATAATGCAATATGGGTTGAATATGCAAAATATAGAGGAATAATAGGAGAAAGTGATATTACTAAAGACAATGCAGATGATAAAGCTACATACATAGAAGTAATACGTTATCTTGCAAATGCAAAGGTAAAACTTGTTGGAAAAGAATTAAATTCAGCAATTAATTTAAAAGTAAAAGATTTTGATAAATACAAAACTGATGAACAAACAGCAATAGAAGATATGATAGAAAATGAAATAATAACTGTAAATACAAAAAAAATAAATGGTAAAAAACATATTTTTAAAGGTCAAATGAATGAGTTAATATCAAACTTTGCTGTTAAATATAATACACTTACAATAAATGATGAAAAAATAAATATTAGTGAAGACAAAGAACCATCTAACAAGGATCAATATCCATATACACTTGCAAGTGTAGATAAGAGTGTGTATGAAAAAGAATTTTATGTTGATGATGAGAAAAATTTTAAGACACCAAAAGAACTTTATACAACAAAAAAAGAATATTATTCACAAATACAAGAAATAGCTGAAGGATATTATGATTCAATTTTAAATATTGATTATAAAACTATAAATTATGATGAAATGAAAGATAATATTTTACAGTATGTTTTATATGGAACAGAAGGTTTAGATGACTATGTAAATTACGTAAAAGATCATAAAATTGTAATTGAAGGAAAGTCCACTGTAATGTTTCCAACAATATATTTTGATGGACTTGAGTATGTTGTGAGAATGAAACTAGAGTTTGAAATTAAAAACTCAGATACTAATTATAATTTGTTATATATGGATCCTATAAATAGTGAAAATACAAAGGTTAAATATGAAAATGATAAGTATACTGTATATATAGATGCTAAAATGGGAGGTACTTTTGGAGGCTCTACAGCGTTATATAATGACAATTCAACTATAGTTGATTTATTACTTAAAGATCAAAAAGATGTTATGATAAGAGAGTAGGTGAAAAAGTGAAAAAAAATAAAATTTTAAAATTATTTTTAACTTTTATATGTTTAATTGCAATTCCTTTTATTGGAAATAATGTTTATGGGTATAAGATGGAATATAAAGCCTTTTGTAATCATGATACAAATAATACTGAAACTAATGGATTTGTAAGGATTAGAACTATGGGAAATACATTTAGAGGTAGTGGACCAACCTCAGAATTTAGTAAAGTTAAGTTTGATAGTTTTTTTAAGATTGAAGAAGAGGCTAAGAAAGAAAACGATGTATATCCTTTTTCTTATAGATATCAAACAAAGGAACTTATACTTCATAATGAAACCTTATCTAATTATAATAATACCACAAAAAGTAGTAGCAAAAATAATCCTGAAGAATGGGTTTTTACAATGGGATATGATTACGGATTCATATCTTTTGATAATGAAAATAAGCTTACAGATTCAATAAAACAGAATATAGGTTATGTTTCAAAGAAAGATACTAGTAAAATAGAACAGGAAAAACTTGAATTAGATGGTAAATATTTTAAGGCATATAAAGAAAGATTTGTATTAGCTGGGGATAAACTTAATACAACGCAAACAATTACTATTACTGACTGGCTTGTAGATGAAAGTATAATGAGAAAAATATTTAACTCTAAGCCAGATCTTATTTTAGATAGTGAGGGAAAACATTATACATATATATCATTAGATGCTGTGACTAATGGTCCATCTTCTTTAGAAACTCAACTTCGAGGAAAGGAAATTAATGATTCATTTAGAAAATACTCATACTATGAAATGAATACAGCATTTGAAGCAATGAAAATTGTATATCAAGGCTATTATTGGGCACCTAACAGAGGAATAGTAAGTGGAGAGTCACCTTATATTGATAATGTTAAGAGTAGTATGTTGGCAAAAAAAGGTCAAACTATTATGAATTTATATGATAATCAATTAATTATTCCAACTGAACTTACTACTCCTCAAGAAGTATATATACGTCACGTTGATAAAGATGGAAATTTATTAAATATATCTAATGATTCTGAAATAAAAATATCTTCAGATAATACTAAAAGTGTAATTAATAATTCAGGTGAGAAGACTATAAAAAGGAGTGACAAAACAGAAGTTAAATATCAAGAGTATTATAAAATTTATTTAGGAGAAAAATTGCAAGTTAGCAGATCTCTTACAATGGCTTCAAATGGAAAAATGTACAAGTACAAAAACGCAATTGTTTCAAGTGCTAAGACTGCTACAGATGCAGCTAATAATGATGATATAAATAAAAATAGTAACAAAAAAACAGATTCTGCTTTTGAAGTTGGTGGAAATTCTGATGATAAAGCGGTTACAGTTGTTACATTTGTTTATGATGAAGCTGATGTACCTGGATATCCTCCAACTGATGATAATAATGATCCACCTACAGGAGATATTCATACTGAATTTTCTTCAGACGATAATAGTGGTAAATGTATACAAAAATATACACCTACAAAACAAAATATAAAGCCATATTTAAATGCAAATAGGATTTTACTTAAAGATTTGAAATACAAATTAGAAAAAAATGGTGATAATGTTGTGTATAAAATTGATAATTTTAATGTACAGCAATTAGTAGGAGGTAAAATTGAGGATAATTCAGATGCATCTCCTGAAGGTACCGGAACTATATTTGGAAATGAAAATTATACATTATTTAATTCTGATACAAGTAGTAATTTTATTGTGACTGATAATAGTAAGGAAGTAAGTCTAAATTATGCTAATGCTTTTAAAAATTCCAATAATAATGGATCATTACCATCTCAAGCTACTATAGATTCATTTGTAAAAAATGAAAACAATAAATCATCTTTTAATGATTTTGATAGAGATGAGAATAACAAATTTATACCAGAAAAAAAATATAATGGCTTAAGAAGTCCAAAGTTATCTGCAAATTATCAAGCAATTAATGTCATGAATGGCGGAGGATTAACAAGTGGAAGTATTGGATATCGAGATGTGAAAAATAAAGTAAATATTATAGTATATAATCCACTAGATCTTGATACAATAAAAGTTACTTCAAAAGAAATAATTGATCATACTACATCCTCTTCATCAGAACAAAATGTTATACAAAAAAATGCAGATTTTACTGTTAGTTTTGGGACAAAAGGAAGTTCACAATATACTCAAATTACTGATACTTCAAGTTATTTAGATTATTATTATTTAATATTTGATATAGATGTTGTATTAAAATCAAATTATCAAGTAAGGAAACGTACGGATACTGGGTTTACAGATTTACAAACTATATCATCAGGTTCCAAAGTTGAGGCAGGTTCACTAATTAAAATTAATAAAGAAGATAAAGAATTTAATGCTATTGCAAGTAGTAATAAATCAGGAAAAGATATAGTATCACAAGTGCAGAATAATGTTATTTTAATAGGTGTTACTAATAATATGCCTTCAGAAGCTCTGGAAAATTTAGTATTTTCTAATGCAGTTAAGAAATATGTAGTAAAAAATGATACTATTGAAGAAAAATATATAAATACTACTATTTCTACAAATAGAATAAATTTTGCAAATTACTGTGATACTGAATTTGAAAATATACATTATCATGAGAAACAATATACTAGTAATCATGATATGTATTCAGATTCTTATTACTTTGCTATGGCAAGAGCAGAGACAACCAATGTAGGAAGAATTTATGATTTTAAAGTAACTGATTGTTCTGATATAGATTATAAATCTGTGTTTAGAAAAACTTCAACTACAAATAAAGTAAATGAATTGACAGGAGTACAATATTTTTCTGGCGTAAAATCATTTAACATTTATACTAATGAAATAAATTCATTAGAGGATAGAGGAGAAATTAATATAAGTGGAAGCTCTGCTAAAAAAATATTACCTCTTGGACCATATAAAAATACAAATACATCTTATGTAAATGCTCCGAAAATGGGATATAGAATTAGCTTTGATTTAAAAACTAGTGGATTTTTTGATGGAAAAGGTGGATATACTAGAGAAGTACTTATACAACCATCATATTATTATATATCAAAAGATGGAACAAATTTCGATAATAGTATAAATTTATATTATAAAAATTCAGATGGAAAGTATGAAAAATTCTCTGGAAGTGATTATACAATATACTTTAAGCCAAAAGATGGATACAGATCAGTAGCCAATTCTGTAACAGCTGGAAATATATCTGGAATGTCTGCACAGCTAGAACCTCTTGCTGTTGGTTCAACTTCAGGATTTAAGTTAAATTCAAAAATGATGAGTACAGCTGATAATAAATTTATACAAGCTTGGTACGGAGAGTTCAAACTTCCTAATTCAACAATAGCTGTAAAAGGTAGTGATGTTTCAAGTCCATATACAAATGGTTATATTGGTGTTGTATTTAATATAACAAGTATAGATAAAGGTAGCAACAATAAAGTTATACGTGAGATTAGTTATAACCAAAATAATAATAATGCTGCTGAAGATAAGAGAGAAAATACTACTCAATGGGATTATGAAGGCTATCTTGGATTTACAAATTATGGAAATAAAGTAGATAGTATAACATTACAACTTGAAAAAGGCGATTGGAAAATTGATAATTCTAGGTATCAAGATATAAAGGGTACAGTTGTATTATATGATACAGATAATAGAGCGTCAAATGATTTTGACTAATAAATATGGACACAAAATTTCAGATTTTAACCTGAAATTTTGTGTCTAATTTTGTCAAAAAAGCCTAAAGTAACTAAAAATAAATAAAAACTATTGACATGATATACATAATATGGTATAATTACACCATGAGTAAATTTTATTACTCTCCAACATTACGGAGAGTAGTGGATCTCCGTATTAGTCACAAAAAATAAAAAATTTAACTTTAAAGGAGAATACACATGAAAAATAATAAAATAAAAAAAATATTTGGACGGACTTTATCTGTAATTCTTACTATATTTCTTTTGGTAGGAGCAATTCCTATTGCAGAAGTTAGTGCAGCCGAGGACACTTCTAATTTTGAATATTATCTAAAAGATGATAATACAGCAACTATAACCTCATATACAGGAAATGATGTTAATGTTGTAATTCCACAATACATTGATGGTTATCCTGTAACAAGCATTGAGCACTATACTTTTTTTTATAAAAAAAGTATAGAAAGTATATATATTCCAAATTCTGTTTTACAATTGGACGCTCCTAATGAAGAGGGTTATTTGTTTAGAGGAAATGGAGCTCTTAAAAATATTAATGTAAGTGAAGATAATCCTGTTTATTCTTCAGAGAATGGTATTTTGTATAACAAAGATAAAACAAAATTATTGGCTTATCCTATGAATAAGATTGGAACAGAATTTGAAGTTCCAGATTATGTCAAAGAAATAGGAACATTTGCTTTTTATTATAATGGTAATCTTGAAGAAATTAGTTTTGAAGGAAAAATTGATATTATAGATGAAATAGCCATTTCGGAATTAAGATCTTTAAAGAATTTCTATTATCCAGCTCGTGTTAATGTGGAAAGTGCTATTTTGACTGACTGTCAGTTTTCACATATAGATGTATATATTTCTAAGGAAATATCGGCTATGAATGACAGAGATTTCATTGGTTCAGATGTTACACTTCATGTATACAATAATTCATATGCACTTGAATGGGCAAAAGAGCATGAATATGAATACGAGATTATGGAAGAGGAGCCAATTGAAAAAGAACTTATTGATACAAATACCGGTATTAAAGTAGAAGGAACAATGGATCCTGATGCAAATCTTAACGTTGAAAAAGTTGAAGGTAAAGTAGAAGATGCTGTAGCAACTTATGATATCACACTTCGTAAAGATGGAGATGTTATTCAGCCTTCCGGTACAATTACAATTTCAATTCCTTCAGAAATTAAAGATTGTAAATTGTTCTGGGTTAAAGATGATGGCACTAAGACTGAAGTAAATGCAAAATATGAAAATGGTAATTATGTGTTTACAACTGATCACTTAAGTGTTTATGCATTAGTTAAGGAGCCTGAATCTACAACAGTAGCGCCACCTGAAACAACAGTTCCAGAACCTACAGCTACAGAACCAATCGAAACCACAGTTCCAGAACCTACAGCTACTGAACCAATTGAGACAACAGTTCCAGAGCCTACAGTTACAGAACCGATCGAGACAACAGTTCCGGAGCCTACAGTTACAGAACCGATCGAGACAACAGTTCCAGAACCTACAGCTACTGAACCGATTGAGACAACAGTTCCAGTTCCTACAGCTACTGAACCGATTGAGACAACAGTTCCAGTTCCTACAGTTACAGAACAAGTTGAAACAACAGTTCCAGTTCCTACAGTTACAGAACAAGTTGAAACAACAGTAGCACCACCTGAAACAACAGTTGAATCTGCAACAGATAAAGTTGAGCCAACTAAATCAGTTGCTACTCCTGATACACCGAATAATAATTCAAATTCAGGTTCAAGCTCGGGAGGTTCGTCAGCTAGCATTAATAATTCATCGATAGTTGCTACCGGTGATATGTTGGGAGCAAGCAATCTTTTACTTTTGAGTATAATTATCATGTCTGCCACTACAGGTGTGAGCGTTATTTTATTCAGAAGAAAAAAGGAAAAAGTTTCCAATAAATAAGTATATTAATCCCTCTATCATTTGATAGGGGGATTTTTTTGCATGCATTATAATGTTTTTGGAAATTTGTGGAAAAAATTCCGGTAAGTATTTTGTGTGAAACATTAAAAAATTACAAATTATAAATCCGTAATAAAATTTAAAAATAATTAATAATATAATTGAAATTAAGATTTATTGTATGAATAAATTAATTTTATTATTAAATTCACTAAAAATTAATTTTATTATTAAATAAAATATAATAGAAATGTTATAAAAGGGGCTGAAATTTGTATATTATATGGATAATTGCCATGTATTTTCTATAATAAAAAGTAATTTGTAATTAAACTATATAAATATAACGTTGTATATGATAAATGTATGTTAAAATATGGAGAAAAATATAAATTTGATATTTCTCTATCTTATTTATTTAGGACAAACAGATATATTTTTTTTAGTTATACATATAAATATTAATGGTGATGACATTGAAGAAAAATTACCATTATTTACAATTTTTTACAGTAATAATTGTTATATTATGTGTTGTACTTTATGGTATAAATTCTCTTATAACCAAAAAAGAAAGCTCAAAAAAATTGGAAGAAGAAAAGAATAAAGAATTTGATGAAAAGAGTACAATTGAGTATAAAGCTAATCAAACTATAAGGGTAAAGTATAGCAAAACTGGAAATGTAGTTGCTATGGATATAAATGATTATTTAAGAGGTGTTGTTCCTTCAGAAATGCCCCCTTCATATAATATTGAAGCACTAAAAGCACAAGCGATAGTTGCAAGAACATATACGTATAAAAAAATGATGACACATGGTGAAGGAGAAGAGGCTGATATGTGTGATAACCATACACATTGTCAGGCTTTTTATGATAAGGATACCTTGTTTTCAATATGGAGAAAAAGGGGATTTAGTGAAGACTTAATTAAGGAATATTGGAATAAAATAAATGAGGCAGTCGTTTCTACACAAAATCAGGTTATAACATACAATGGAGAATATATAAAAGCATTTTTTCATGCAAGTAGTCCGTATAAAACTGAAAATATTGATCAAATATGGGGTGAAGAAAAATTACCATATTTAGTATCAGTGGAAAATGAGGAAAAAGAAGACTATCAAAACAGAACAAGCTGTGTTAAAGTAACATTTGATGATTTTAAATCAAAAATAAAGGAAAAATATGGAAAAAATGTAACTGATGATGAATGTAGAAATGCTTGTATAAATGAATATACTACAAGTGGTAGAATTAAAAATATAAAATGTGGAGAACTTGTTATATCTGCTGAAAATTTAAGAGTATTGTTTTCTCTTAAATCTACAGATTTTAAATTAGATATAGAAGATAACAACTTAGTATTCAATGTAACTGGATATGGTCACGGAATTGGAATGAGCCAGGTAGGAGCTGATACATATGCAAATAAAGGATATAGTTATGAAGATATTATAAAACACTATTATACAGGAGTGGAAATAACAACTCTTAGTAGCAATTAAAATTTATTACCATTATCATAGATTTAGTAATATAAATAAGTTGTGATGAATTATATATAAGTTATAACTGATTATAACAAATTATGCTATTTAGATACTATTAGTAATTTTGTAGTATCTATTTTTTTATATAAATTTAATATTTAATATTTAATATTTTTGCCTTTAATTTATAAATTTTTATCTAGGCATTTTTTTCTGAGTATATTTTAGTCGTATTTTTTTGTCAAAAATCACACATTAAATATTGACTTTTTAAAAATAAAGGTGTATAATAGGTGGCAAAAAATGAATTATACCATTAAAAATGATGTAATTTTTAGTTATCTGTTTTCGTGGGAAGATATAGTAAAAGATTTTTTAGGTATGTTTAAATAAGAAAATAGAAAAATAAGTCAGTTTTCTTTATTTAAAGATATAAAAGAGTATCATACTATTTGGAAATTAAGAGAAAACAATAATTTAAAACATGAACCATTAGAAGGTCTAGAGATATACTTTTTAGAATTGGAAAAATTTAGAAAAAGTAATCCAAATATACATGAAAAATTAAATCAATGGCTTGCCACAATAGATACAGAAAATGAAAAATGGTTGGAGGTAGTTATGAAAGAAAATCAGAATTTAAAAAAAGTAGTAGATAAAAAAGACAACTTTGTAAAAGAGGATAACTTAGTAAGAGAAATAATAGAAGCTCAAGACAAATGGGAGTTAGATTATAGAGTTGGAGTGAGTTGCGCTAAAAAAGAAGGTATTGCTGAAGGGAAGTTAGAAGCAAAAAAGAATTTATTAAAGAATTTACTTAAAATGAACATAGATATAGAAACAATTTCAAAAGCTACAGGCCTTACAAAAGATGAATTAGAAAAATTAAAAAAAGAAATCTAACAAAAATCAATTATGATTTCCAGATACTATAATCAAATTCATAGTGTATGTTTTTTGTATATAAATTTAATATTTTTACGAATCAACACTTTAAATACTAATTTTACAGCAAAAGGAAATACGATAGGAAGTGGACAAATGAATTGTACTATTAAAAATGATGTGACTTTTAGTTATTTGTTTTTCCATAAGAAAAAGTACATTTATTAATATGGAAAAAGCTAATTTGAATATACATAAGAAATTAAATCAATTGCTTGTGGTAATAGTTGGAAAAAATAGTAAAAGTTGGAGGTAGTTATGAAAGAAAATCAAGAATTAAAAGGAGATAATATAGTAAATGATGATAAGTTAGAAAAAGAGGTGACAGAAGGACAAGAAAAATGGTGTTTATATCGTAGAGTTGAAGTAATTAGTGCTGATGATGAAGTTAATACTAGAATAAATCCATATGATAAAGCAAAATTAATAAAAAACTTATTTAAGATTAACATGGATATAGACACAATATCAGAAGTTACTGGACTGTCTAAAAATAGGATATTAGATATAAAACACGTATTAAATGTGGTAAGTAAGGGTAGGTTTGAAAGAGATGTAATGGAAATAAAAGAAGAATGTGATTTAGATTATAAGAAAAGAATAAGCGATATTAAAAAGAAAGGTTATGATGAGGGTTATGCAGTCGGCCTTGCTAAAGGAAAGTTGGAAAAAGAAAAGCTAATAAAAAAATTGCTTAAAATGGACATGGATATAGAAACTATTTCAAAAGTAACAGACCTTCCAAAGGATGAATTAAATAAATTAAAAAAAGATGTTTAAAATAGAATTTAAGCTATATTAAATACCATATTATTTTGTTGAAAATCAATTTATAAATTAAAATCTCTAAAGTATTAAAATAAGTACTTTAGAGATTTTTGTTATATCTTTTAGGACAAACAGTAATATTTTGGACATGTTATGAATATATATATAATATAATCTGTAATTCTGGAGGTGACAACATTTTATATATTACGGATGTATTAATAATGTACGAAGGAGATATTTAGGTATGAAAATAAAAATTAATAAAGTATTTAATAAGGAAGGCACAATTAAACTTAAAAATAATAAAAAGGAGGAAAAAACAGATGCTAATGAAGAAAATATAAAAAGAAGAAGAAAAGGTGCCTGCGTGAAAGATAATAAAAAAATAAATTTAAAAGAATGTTTTCAAAATCTTTTTAGAAATAAAGGTAATTTATCTAAGGGGTATTATGTCTTGCTTTTTGGAATGCTTGTACTTGGAACGGCAAGTGTTGCCATAACATTTAAGGCATATAATTTATTTGCAAAGGAGGACTATGAACTTTATGCTCAAAATAGTGATAACGAGGAAAATAACGTGGTATCTACAATAAGCAGTATTGATGAAAATGCAAATGAAGGCAGAAATTTAGTAAATTCAAATGCAGCTGAAGCCAAAAAGAGTGAGCCAAAAAGTTCTTCTAATACTAATACAACAAAGACACAGAATAAAGTAACTGTAAAGCCATTGACTTTTTCTAAGCCATTGAATGGTCAGATACAAAAGCCATATTCTATTGATAAAGTTATTTATTCTAAAACTTTAGAATTATGGAAAACACATGATGGAATTGATATCTCTTCTCAAATAGGTGAAAATGTTAAATCAATTGAAAAAGGAACAGTTGAAAAGGTATATGATGACTCATTCTATGGAACAACTGTAGTGATTGATCATGGACAGGGGTATAAAAGTAGTTACTCTAATTTAAATTCTAAAGTTAGTGTAAAGGAAAAACAAACAGTTACTAAAGGTCAGGTAATAGGTAAAGTTTCAAATACATCTATAGGGGAAATAAAGGATGAAGCACATTTGCATTTTACACTTTTTAAGGATAACAATAATGTAGATCCTACATATATATTTAAATAATATTGTTGTAAGTTTATGAATAAATTTAAATTGCTTAGAATAGAATACTAGTATAAATAAATTGTAGAAAAGGAGAGATTTTGAAATGTCAGATATTGATGAAAGAGCAAAGTTGCTTGCAACGTATATTATTGAAACAAAAAGTACAGTAAGACAAACAGCAAAAAAATTTAATATTAGTAAGTCAACTGTACATAAGGATATTTCAGAAAGACTAGAGAAAGTAAATCCTTCACTTGCAAGAGATGCAAAAAAGGTATTAGAAATAAACAAAGCGGAAAGACATATAAGAGGAGGTATGGCAACAAAGCGTAAGTATAGTCATGAAAATCCTAAAGCCAGTTAAAAATAATAAATAAATTTAAAAACTATTTCTCAATACATATGAAATAGTTTTTATTTTTTTATCATATAAATTTATTTAAAATCGTATAGATTTAAAGTATTAAATATATTATTTTTTTTATAATTATTACATGTTTTTACAAATAAATTTAAATTTAAAAATATATTATATAAATTATATTTTTTTGAATATTTTAAAAAAAATTACAGATATTATATATTGTAAAAAGTTTACTAACTTTTATTAAATATATTGCAATTGAAACCAAAATGTAATATAATTGTAACAGAAAATAGGAGGAGAAAATAGTGATTTTTGGACAAGATATTGGAATTGATTTGGGTACAGCTACAATACTTGTATATGTAAAAGGAAAAGGAATTGTGCTAAGAGAACCATCTGTAGTTGCCATAGATAAAACGACAGGAGAAGTTTTGGCTGTTGGTCAAGAAGCTAGAAAAATGCTTGGAAGAACTCCTGGTAACATTATAGCAATAAGGCCATTAAAAGATGGAGTAATTTCAGATTATACTGTAACTGAAAAAATGTTAAAATATTTTATCAATAAAGTTTGTGGAAAATTTGTATTTTCTCCAAGAATAATGGTATGTGTTCCATCTCGTGTAACTGAGGTAGAAAGAAAAGCTGTAATTGATGCTGCAACCCATGCTGGAGCAAGAAAAGTTTATCTTATAGAAGAACCAATTGCGGCTGCGATAGGTGCTGGACTTGATATAACTAAACCATATGGAAGCATGATTTTAGATGTTGGTGGAGGTACTGCAGATATTGCTGTAATATCTTTAGGAGGTTCAGTAAAGAGCCGTTCATTGAAGATTGCTGGTGATAAATTTGATGAAGCAATAATGAAATATATAAAGAAAAATAGAAATATTGTAATTGGAGAAAGAACTGCTGAGGATATAAAAATTAATATTGGATGCATGTATCCTAAAACTGTTACTGAAAGAATGAGTGTAAAGGGAAGAGATCTTGCATCTGGACTTCCTGTTGAGTTTGAGTTTACATCTGATGAAGCATTAGAAGCACTTAATGGATGTGCTGAGCAACTAGTTGATGGCATACATTCAGTTTTAGAAGAAACACCTCCTGAACTTGCTGCAGATGTATCAGAAAGAGGTATATATATAACTGGTGGAGGTGGACTTGTCTATGGATTAGATAAGTTAATTGAGGAAAGAACTAGGATTCCAGTTATGATAGCTCAAGATGCAGTATCGTGTGTAGCTATAGGAACGGGAAAATCTCTTGAACATATTGAAATGTTAAACTCTGGTAATGCAACAAAAATTAGAAATTTTTAAAAAACGTACTTAGGTACGTTTTTTTCTGTATTATATGTTATTTTTTTAAAAAAATATTGTATATTTTTGAAGAAAGTTGTAAAATATATATAGTATGAATAAATACGCTTATTTTGATATGTTTTAAATTAAAGAGGAGGATCATATGAAAGGAAAGAAAAAGAAATTTATGCCACGTGAGAAGACTAAAAAAATATTTAAAAGTAAGATAACGTGGTGCCTAGTTGCGGTACTAGTTGTTGTTTGCGGCTTAACAGGTGTTAAGTTAAGCTACAATTATAGTTCTGGAAAAATAGGAGAAAAGTTTGGCGACGTTGAAAGAGTTGGAAGACAAGGCATTGTTAAATCAGCTGTTATAACTAATAGGAAAACAGGAACAGCACCTTTTGATACAACTGAAGGAAGAGGAAATGATGTAAGTCAAACAGATAATATTGTAAGAAGCTTTGATAAGGTAAGCTGGACAATAGAAAATACAATGAAGATAAAAGACGGACAAACTGCTACAAGTATAACAGGTGGGGATTTGAATGTTGAAGTTACCTTGCCTGAGTCTTGTGTAGGTGTAGTTTCATGGGATATAGATTCAATGTCATGGACTGAAGGAACGTCTAGTGTAAGTGAAAATGGAAGGGTATTTTCTGCAAAATACCATATGAGTGATCAAGAAGTAACTGTACCAGGAAAACAAAATATAGAAATAGTATTAGATGTTTTAGGTGCACCAAATGATTTAGAGATTACTCCACAATTTAAGTTATGGATTGAGGGAAATGATGATTCAGAAAAAGTCGTTATTAATGATATAGATACTATAAAAGCAAGTGCAGCTCCAAATTATAACATTCAATTAAAAAGAAATACATTTACTTCAAATAAAGTAACAGTAAACTACGATGGTGAAGATAAAGTTGGAAGAATATATGGATATGGAATAGTGTTACAATTATATAATCAAGATGAAGCAAAAGGAATAAAGGGACTAGAAGTACCTAAGGGTGATATAAACTTTGATATTGACCTAAAGTTAGAAAGACCAAATGACAGTGGTGCTTTAGAAGATATAACATCAACAGTTACACCAGTGTTATGGAATTATAAAATAAATAATGAAAAATCTGATGGAAATATAGACGGTAGAGATATGAGCTTTAATATTCCTTCTGCAAGATACGCAAGAAATGCAATACCTTTAGGTATGGTTACATCAAATAGAGATGAATCAATATATAACTCTGGAGAAATTAGCATGACTCAAAATGGTGGAAAAATTAGTACTACTATTAATGGTTATGCATTTGATGGCATATTTCCAAAATATAATTATGATTATTCAGGAAGCTTACATAGTAAAATAGATTATACAGATAACATTGGTTGTTTTTCAGCAGGATATTTTCAAGTATTTGTTCCTTTAAATGATGAGACAACTATTGCAAATAGAAAGTGTAAACTAACAGTATCTGATTCAAACATGAATATAAATTCACTTTCTAATGAGGTTATAACAAATCAAATGAAAAATGATGATGACCAGTCTACAGTAAAACATGATATAACAAAAGCAGGAACTTATTCACAATTAGTATATTTATCAGCAGATAATTTATTAGGATTATTACCAACACAACAAACCATAGGTGATGCTTATGGATATGTTGGTCAAGATATTTATGTAACTTCAAAACTTATATTAGGTCAAATAAATGAGTCAGATGTAAATGCAGTAAATAACCTAGTAAAATTTGATGGAAATTGTGTTGAACCGAGACTTGATCCAAATGGAAAAAAATATATTAAAAGAAATTTTGATGGAAGTATGGAATTTAATGTTGTGTATTTAACGAAAAAAGATGGAACAAATTGGTTTTCACAAGAGGAAATGAATAATGCTAATGTTGAAGATTTAGACTGGTATGAAAATATCTCAGATATACCTTCTGATAAGATTTGTATAGGAGTATATTTAGAATCTACTAGTGGAAATCTTGCTGTTTCTTCAGGTGGGAATAATATGGTTAATATTCCTTTAAGAATAAAGAATGATACTAAGGCAGGAATTGTATACGGATTTTCTGAAAAAACACAAATGTGGATTGATTCCTTAGATAGAAGTGTTTATACAATTAAAAATAATCAACCGTTTACATATCCAACTCCTATATACGATTCTGGTAATATTAACTACGTAAAATCAGAATATGATGATGAAGGAAATTATTTAAATAATAACGATTACAGAGGAGGAACATCATTATTAGTATTGGGAGCTAAGCAAAATATTTCTATAGATTCATTAGATAATTCAGGAAACTCTAAAAATATATTTGATTTGGGTAGAAATGAAAGTGAAGTTACATATAAAATTACACCATCTCTATCAAAATATAGTGAAGCAAATAATGATATTTCTGGAGTTACTGTAAAAATAACAGATAAGCTTGATAAAGGACTTACATATGTACAGGGAAGTACAGAGAATTATTCTGATCCAGAGGTTACATTGAATTCAGATGGAACGACAACTCTAGTGTGGAAAATATATGGCTGTAACGTTGGAAGTGAAATTTCTCCTATAAAATTTAAGGCAAAAATCAATGAAGAAACAGAGAATTCAACTAAACTTATAAATACAGCTGTAATATATGCAGATAGGGATAAGGTAGGGAATCCTAAAGTTTCTAAAAGAACGACATCCTCTACAATCCAAGTTACAAATTTAGCTTCACATAGATTGTATAAAGAAGTAGATACTCCTGTAATAGAAAAAAATGGAATGATAAAATATACACTTACATATTTAAACAAAACAGATTCTACAGTCCCTGATTTTCAACTTATAGATATCTTACCATATAATGGTGATACTAAGGGAAGTTCATTTAATGGCTCATATAAACTTGATCATATTGATATACATCAAACATCAAATGATGCAAGTATTTCAAATGATAATTTGCAACTATATATAACAAATAATCCTGATGCACGAAATTTAAATGCAAAAGATAGTAATATAGGCGTTTCAGATATTTGGACAGAAAAAGCTATTGGAAATACTTTAAATGAAGAGGCAACAAGTTTTGCTATAAAAGGTGAAGTAAGAGAAAAAGCATCTGTGAAAATTGATGTATATTTAAAAACAGCAGATAATAATGATGGAGATTCATATGTAAATATAGCATCTGCTCAGACAAGTAAAAATACAGATCCAATACAAACTACTGCAGTTGGAGCAAATGTCGTAACAAGAAAGATTTCTGGTATGGTTTGGTATGATACAAATGAAAACGGAATAAAAGATGCTAGCGAATCATATGCAAAAGATGTAGCAGTGACATTAAAGAAATCAGACTCAACTACTGTAGTTCTTGAAACTACAACAGATGAAAATGGAAAATATGAATTTTTATCTATTCCAAAAGATGATTACATAGTTGAAATTACAACTGATAGCAAATATAAACTTACAACATCAAATGTTGGTAGTGATTTAAGTATAAATAGTAAATTTAATAATGTAAATAACAAAATGCAGAGTTCAGTTATAACAAAATTAAACTCAATTGCTAGTCCAGTACTTAAACAAGAATATGAAAATGCAGGTTTAGTTGTAAAAGACTCAAAAATAATAGTAAAATATTTAGATTTAAATAATAACGAAATTACATATAAAGATTATGATACTAGTGGTAATGAGATACAAAAGAGTTATGGATATGAATTAACAGGTAAAATAGGAGAAAATTATACAACACAAAAGAAAGATATACCAGGATACATATATAGAAATAGTAGTAATAATACTCAAGGAGTATATACGGAAGAAAATACAACTGTTATTTACTATTATGAATATAATAAAAAAGATGTGAAAGTTACAAATGTTTGGGATGATAACAATAATATAGCCGCTAAAAGACCTGGTAGTATAATTGTTGAGTTATATCAAAATGGAAATTTAAAAGAAAACTATAACGTAACTAACACAAGTACAAATACGCAAAGTTATACTTTTAAAGATTTAGATAAATATGATGTAAATGGGAATGAATACAATTATACTGTAAATGTTAAAGAGGCAAATGAAGGTGATCTTAAGTTTTATACAAAAACAGTTGATGATACTACAAACACAGTGACAAATAAATTTACTGTGCCTGATGAAAAAATAAATATAACTGCTACTAATAAATGGGATGATAATAATAATAGTGCCTTAAAAAGACCAAGTAGTGTTATAATTGAGTTGTATGCAAATGGGGTATTAAAAAATAGTCATACTCTAACAGATACAACTTCTGATACACAAAGTTATACTTTTGAAAATCTATTAAAATATGATAATTTAGGAAATGAAATCGTATATACAATAAATTTAAAAGAAGTAAATGAAGGAGATTTTGAATTTTATTCAAAAACAATTGATTCTACGACAAATACAATAACTAATAAATTTACCGTACCTGATGATAAAGTAAGTGTGACAGTTACAAATACTTGGAATGATAATAATAACGAAAATAATGTAAGACCAAATAGTTTTACTTTTAAACTAAAAAATAATAATGACGTTGTAGGTACATATACTATTACAAACACAACAGCAAATAGTCAAACATATACTTTTGATAATTTACCAAAATATGATAACTCAGGTAATGTTATAACCTATACAGTTGATTGTGTAGATGTTACTGGTTATGATAAAAATATAAATGGATTAAATGTTGAAAATGTGATTAAAAAGTATAATATTTTAACAAAAGTTGATGGTAATGGTGGAAAAGTATCAGGGCAAAACGATGAAGTGTATGAAACAGTTACATATTACGGAAATTCTAAAAAAGATATTGTTATAACACCAGATTACGGTTATAAGATTTCTAGTATAAAAGTAAATGATATTGACATACAATTTACTCCGAATGCTGATGGTACATATACACTAGATAAATTTACAAATGTAGTAGATAATAAATCAATTGTAGTTAAATTTGAAAGAAAAGATGCTGTTGTTATTGTAAATTACATTTTAGAGGATGGAAGTAAATTAGAAGAATCAACTATAATTAATGGAAAAGTTGGAGATAACTATGAAGCACAAAATAAAGAATTTTATGGATATGAATTAAAACAAAATTCAGATAATGTTTCTGGTACTATGAAAGAAGAACCTACAGTTGTTACATATACTTATTCATTAATTAAAGGAAATTTATCATTGAAAAATATTGATAACTCAGATGGTAGTAAAATATTATCAGGAGCTAAATTTAAACTAGAAAAATTAAAAGAAGATGGAAGTATTGATGAAACATTTGTAACTATTGAAAAAATAGTTGGTGAAAGTGGAATTTTAAACTTCAATGGACTTTTAGTTGGAAAATATAGAATAACTCAAATTGAAGCACCTGAAGGATATAAACTAAATGAAAAACCATATGAATTTGAGATAACAAAAGATAATAGAAATATTAACATTGATATATCTAATGAACTTCAAAAAGAAATATTTACAAATGTTGATACAGGAGATATAATTCTTGTAGTTGCAATTTCTATGATTGTAATTTCAATAGTTACACTTGTTATTTTAAATAAAAATAAAGGTAAAAATAAAGGTAAAAAAAGTTCTAATAAATAACTTAATATAAAAAGCTAGGATAACTAATTGGTTATTCTAGCTTTTTTCTCAAAAATGAAAAAAGTATTAAATATTTATAAGTTTTTTCATAATTTTGAAAAAACTTGACTATAATATATAAATATAGTATAATTATTATAGTTAGGAGGAGTTTTTTGTGGAGAGAATAAAAAGAGAAAATTATTTATCTATATTAAAAAATTTCAAAGATCAGCAGATAATTAAAGTAATTACAGGAATAAGAAGATGCGGTAAATCCACTTTATTGGAAATGTTTCAAGATTATCTAAAAGAAAGTGGTATAGAATCAGAACAAATTATATCTATAAATTTTGAAAATTCAGATTATGAAGAATTACAAGATAGAAAAAAATTATATAAATATATAAAAGAAAGATTAGTAGTAGGTAAAAAGACATATATTTTTTTAGATGAAATTCAAAATGTAAATGAGTTTGAAAAAACTGTAGATTCTCTGTTTATAAATAAAGATGTAGATTTATATATAACAGGTTCAAATGCATATTTGTTATCATCTGAACTTGCAACATTACTGACAGGAAGATATATTGAGATTAAAATGTTACCATTATCATTTAAAGAATATATGTCTAGCTTTGAGGATAAGACTGATTTATCAAGAAAATTTAGAGATTATTTAAGATACAGCTCATTTCCTCAAGCTGTTGAACTATATAAGGTTAATCCTGAAAATATAAATATGTTTTTAGATGGAATATATAATACGGTTTTATTTAAAGATGTAATGCAAAGAAAAGGTATAACAGATAAAAATATTTTAGAAAGAGTTACTAAATATCTATATGACAATATTGGCAATAGAACTAGTCTTAAAAGTATAAGTGATAATCTAGAAGAAAACAATAAAAATTCATCGTATAATACAATTTCAAATTATGTTGAAGCTCTAATTGATAGTTATTTAATATTTAAGGCTAATAGATATGATATAAAAGGAAAGGAATTTTTAAAGACACAGGAAAAATATTATGTAGTAGATATTGGACTTAGATATTATATGTTGGGACAAAAATCGGCTAGAGATATGGGACATATATTAGAAAATGTTATTTATCTTGAATTATTAAGGCGTGGTTATAAAGTATACATAGGAAAATATGATGAGTTAGAAGTAGATTTTGTTGCAAAGAAGCCTGAGGAAACAGTATATTATCAAGTGGCTCTTACAACAAGAGGAGAAAGTTATGAAGATAACAAAATTCTGGATAGGGAATTAACACCATTAAAGAAAATAAATGATAATTATCCTAAATACATATTAACATTAGATGATGATTTAGATGCTGATTTTGATGGAATAAAAAAGATAAATGCGCTGGATTGGTTATTAGGTAAAAACTAAAATGTATTTAATCTTCACAATCTAAAATTTTTAATTTAGCATTATGCCACATTGGAATGAATTCTATATGTACAGAATTCGTTCCTTTTATTTTATCTTTTAGTATTGTTTGTTACTATTCAGAGTGGAGTCAGTGAAGAATACAAAAATATTGAAAATAATATATATATTTACTTGATTTAAATATATGGACTTTTTTGTCAAAAAATAGTATAATATGAAAAGAAAAAGGAAGTGAAAAAATTGCCAAAGAATGTAAAAGATGTTTTTTTTAACTGTGTATCAAATGTAGATAAATTCGCACTTGCAAACGTTGATGAAATAAAATTTTCAAAAAAACTTAATTCAGTAATTTTATATACTTCAAGTAATGATAATATTTCACTTCCAGAAATTGAGAGATTTGAACTAGAAGCCAAAAAAACTTATGAACTTAATTCATTTAAAATAGAATATAAATTTTTAGGAGAAAAAAAGGATATAACATTAGATGATGTTAATTCTGTTATTAATGATGTAAAAGAAAAATATGATTTTACTAAACATGTTTTTAATAATTCAGATATTAATATTTCAGATAATGTTGAAATTAATTTAAGTCTTCCTTATGCAAATTTTCTTAAATTAAAAAAGATTGATAAATATATGGCACTAGATTTTAAAACAAAATATGGTATAGAAACAAACGTGTTAATACAAGAAAAGCAAGGAGTTAAAAGTAATATATCGGATGAAATAAAATTCGTAAAGGTTGAAAGACCTATAGTAGATCCAAATGCTATACCTACTCCACCACCTCAAGAAAAGAAAGCATTTACACCTAGAAAACCACTTACTGAAGATGAGAAGTTAGATAGAAAACTTGCTAAAGAACCACAACCAGATAATGTAATATATGGCGTAGATATTAGAGATAAAAATATAAAAAAGATAGTAGATCTAGCACCTAGTGAACAAAGAGTGTGCATTGAGGGAGAAATATTTAGAAGAGAAGATAGAGAGCTTAAAAATGGTAAAACTTTAATTTCTATAGATGTTACAGATAAGACAAGTACAATTTGTTGCAAAATATTTGTAGATAAGAAAAAATTAGAAAATTTAACAGAGAAAAAAGCTTTAAAAAAAGGAGATTATATTTTACTTCAAGGAAAGGCTGGTATAGATACTTTTTCAAATGAATTAAGTATAATGACTCATAATATTGTAAAAGCAGATAGAAGTGATGAAGAAAAAAGAACAGATGATGCAGAGGAAAAAAGAGTAGAATTACATATGCATACCCAAATGAGTGCAATGGATGGAGTAAGTAGTGCTACTGATATAATAAAACAAGCAATAAGATGGGGACATAATGCAGTAGCTATAACTGACCATGGTGTTGCTCAATCTTTTCCAGAAGCAAATCATGTTATCTGTGATAATTACGAAAAACTAGCTAAAGAAAAAACTGGTAAAAGTAAAGTATCTACTCAAGATATTTTGGATAACGCACCAATAAAGGTAATATATGGAATAGAGGGATATTTAGTTGATGATGTTGAGGTAGATGCAAATATTCCAGATACTTATTGTGTATTTGACTTAGAAACTACAGGATTTAATCCAAATAAAATGGATAAAATAACTGAAATTGCAATTTGTAAAGTAAAGAACAGACAAATTATAGATGAATATACCACTTTTATCAATCCAGAAAGGCATATTCCAAAAGAGGTTCAAGAACTTACTCATATAACTGATGAAATGATAAAAGATGCACCAACAATCGAAGAAGTATTACCAGAAATTTTGGATTTTATGGATGGATGTACACTTGTTGCACATAATTCAGATTTTGATATAGGATTTTTAAACTACTTTGTTGAAAAAGAAGGCCTTAAAGATAAATTTAAAAATCCAATAATTGATACTTTAATGATTGCAAAAGAGCTATATCCTGCTTTTCCAAACAAAAAACTTGGTACTATAGCAGAAGAACTTGGAATTTCACTAGAAGGAGCCCACAGAGCAATAAATGATACAAGAGCAACAGCTAAGGTGTTTATTAGGATGGATGAAGATTTAGAGAAAAAAGGTATTAAAATAAATAGTTTTGCTCATACTGAAAAAATTATTGGTGATATATTAGGTGAAAAAGCTTATCATATAATTATCCTTGCCAAGAATTATGTTGGACTTAAAAATTTATATAAATTAATATCATATTCTCATTTACATTATTTTAAAAAGAAACCTAAGATTTTTAAATCTATGTTAAACAGGTATAGAGAGGGATTAATTTTAGGAAGTGCTTGTGAACAAGGAGAACTGTACCAAGCAATTATTAGAAATGAAAGTGAAGAAAAATTAGAAAAAGTTGCAAGTTATTATGATTACTTAGAAATACAACCACTTGGAAATAATGAATTTTATACAAGAGGTATAAAAAAGAAAAATAAAAATTATAATAAAGAAATGGATGATAAGGATAAAGAGTATACTATATTTAAGTTAACTCATGAAGATCTTATCAATATTAACAAAAAAATAATTGATATAGGAGATAAGCTTGGAAAACTTACAGTTGGTACATGTGATGTTCATTTCTTAAACAAAGAAGATGAAATATATAGAAGAATACTTCAAGCTGGTCAAGGTTTTGATGATGCGGACATGCAAGCCCCTTTATATTTTAGAACTACAAAAGAAATGTTAGAAGAATTTCCATATTTAACTCCTGAAAGGGCATATGAGATAGTTGTAACAAATACAAATAAAGTAGCAGATATGTGTGATAGAATAAGTCCAATTTCTGATGAAAAATGTCCACCACATATTGATGGTTGTGAGGAAGAAATAAGGAATATAGCTTATGAAAAAGCACATAGCCTTTATGGAGATCCCCTGCCACAAATTGTACAAGAAAGACTAGATAAAGAGTTAAACTCTATTATTTCAAATGGATATTCAGTTATGTACATTATTGCACAAAGGCTTGTTTGGGATTCTAATGATCATGGATATATTGTTGGTTCGCGTGGATCTGTTGGTTCATCACTTGCAGCATATATGACCGGTATAACTGAGGTTAATTCTTTAAAAGCTCATTATAGATGTCCTAATTGTAAATATTCAGACTTTTCAGATTATGGATGTCAAAATGGATTTGATCTTCCAGATAAAGATTGTCCAAAATGTGGACATAAATTGGATAAAGATGGAATGAATATACCATTTGAAACATTCCTTGGATTTAATGGAGATAAAGAACCGGATATAGACTTAAACTTTTCAGGAGAATATCAAGCTGAGGCACATAAATATACAGAGGTTATATTTGGTAGAGGTACTACATATAAAGCTGGGACAATTGGAACAATTGCTGATAAAACAGCATATGGATTTGTTAAAAATTATTTTGCAGAAAGAAATATACAGCAAAGAGAAGCAGAGATTAACAGAATATCTGTAGGATGCACAGGAATAAAAAGAACAACAGGTCAGCATCCAGGAGGTATTGTAGTTGTGCCTAAAGGAAGAGAAATATTTGAATTTTGTCCAGTACAACATCCAGCCGATGATCCATATTCAACAATAAAAACAACACATTTTGATTATCACTCAATTGATAAAAACCTATTAAAACTAGATATACTTGGCCATGATGATCCTACAGTAATTAGGATGCTATATGATATAACAGGAAAAGATCCAACTAAGGTACCACTAGATGATCCTGAAACAATGTCAATATTTTCATCAACTAAAGCTCTAGGTGTAACTCCTGAACAAATAAATTCTGAAGTTGGTTCATATGGAATACCAGAATTTGGAACAAAATTTGTTAGAGGAATGTTAGTTGATACAAAACCTACAACTTTTGATGAACTTATTAGAATATCAGGACTTTCACATGGTACTGATGTGTGGCTTGGAAATGCTCAGTCACTTATAGAGGAGGGAACAGTCACACTTCAAGAGGCAATATGTTGTAGAGATGATATAATGGTTTATCTAATGGATAAAGGATTAGAGCCTGGACATGCATTTAAAATAATGGAGGTTGTACGTAAAGGTAAGGCATTAAAAGATCCTGTAAAATGGGCAGAATATGAAGAAGAAATGAGGGAACATGGTGTGCCAGAATGGTATATAGATTCATGTAAAAAGATAAAATATATGTTCCCAAAAGCTCATGCTGCAGCCTATGTTACAAATGCATTTAGAATTGCATGGTACAAAGTTCATATGCCAGAAGCATATTATGCAGCTTACATGTCTATAAGAGCAGATGAATTTGATAGTGACTCTATGCTATATGGAAAAGAAAAAGTAAGAGCTAAAATGAAAGAGATTGATTTACAAGGGAATAAAGCAGCACCTAAAGATAAAAATATGTATCCAATACTTGAATTAGTACTTGAAATGAATGAAAGAGGTATAGAATTCTTACCTGCAGATATATACAAATCTGATGTTAAGAAATTTAAAGTTGAGGGACATAAACTTAGACCTCCACTTTCAAAGCTTACAGGTTTTGGAGAGGTAGATGCAAATAAACTTGTTCAAGCAAGAGAAAAATATGGTAAGTTTACGTCAATAGAAGATATGGCTATGAAATCAAAAATAGGTAAAGTGGCAGTTGAAACACTTCAAAAAAATGGCTGCCTTGATGGAATGCCACGTTCCGAACAAATGGATATGTTTGATTTGTTAGGATAAATTATATATGGTAGGTGTTTATAAAATATTTACCATATAATATTATGTTGTTAAAGATTCAATGGGGGTTAGAATACATGGATATTTTTTTGATTAGGCATTCGGAACAATTAAAATTAAAGGGAATAAAAAATGTAGAAGAGAGTAGCCAAATAGAAAATGAGAAAATTATTTTGTCTATTGAGGGAGAAAAAAAGGCAAAAGAAATTTGTAAATTAAAAGAATTAAATAATATTGATACTTTGTGGAGTAGTAATTACGTAAGAGCAATTGCTACTTCAAAATATATAGCTAAAATTAATAATATTGATATAAACATTGATGAAAGATTGAATGAAAGGAAATTACGGAAATTTAGAAAATTTAAAAAAAATGCAAAAAAATAAAAAATTATCATATACTAAGGAGCAATTACTTGATGAAAAATTAAAAAATGAAGATGGTGAGAGTAATATAGAAGTTTCTCGTAGAATGAGTGATTTTTTTAATGATTTGATTAATTCTAGTAATTCTTGTAAGAGCATAGCTGTAATAAGTCACGGGGCAGCTATTAAGTTCTATTTAAGTAAATTTTGTACACTTAATAAAGATTGTGAACTAAAGTATAAAGATAGAATATTAAAAATTAATTCACCAAGTGTTTTTAAATTAAAAATAAAATATAATAAATTAAAAGATATTACACAGATTTATTAGTAAATATAAATATATCAAAAATAGATCAAATGTAAATAAAATATTATACTTTTAATTATATTGTTAAATTTTTAAAATTTAAATTAAAGCAATACTTTTACTTGAAAATTTAAAAATTTATTGCATAATATAAGTATGAGGTGATACTATGAAATTAGATTTAACAGGACTTCGTATTGAAGTTACAGATGCAATTATAGAATTTGTTTATAAAAAGATACAAAAGCTAAACAAGTTTTTTGACGAGGATACTCTTTGCCATGTTACATATACTGCTTCTACAAAAGGAAAACAACATGTAGATATGAGAATTGAATATAAGTCACATACTTATATTGCAGAAGATGATGTAGATGATTTATATTACGGAGTAGAGTCTTTAATTAGTAAGATTGAAAGACAATGTAGAAAAGTTAAAGATGAAAATATAGGCAAAAAGAGAAGTGAAACTGTAGAAGTTGAAGAATAAATATTTAAGAGAGCTATTATAATATATAATAAGCAGGACTAAATCATGAAAAAATTTTAAAATATTTCAATGATAAATATATGAGCTATTCTTTTTTTTAGTGAAAGATTATGGCCAGCTATTACTAAAGCATTTATAAATAACTTGAACAAAAAAATTAATTATTTTATTTTAAAATGCAAATATCATTGTCACAGATTAAAAAATTTGTTGACTGTGAGAATGAGGAAGATGCCTTGAAATATTTTGAAGAGCAATTTTATGATTGGATTGATTTTCATATGTTAGGAGATATTGAGGGATTTGAAAAAATTGAAGAGAATAATTATCGGTTTAATTTAAAAATAATATATTAATTCAAGTTTTAATAAAAAATAATAGCCAAGTTCAATTTTGAACTTGGCTATTATTTTTTACAAAATTCACTAAGAATTTACTAAAATTATTATAATTTTTTCTTTTTAAAGCACAAAAACAGCAGGTATGACATCAGTCATATCTGTTTTATGTAAGTTATATATTCTATGCGCACTTTTCAATTCTCATTTTTTTATTATGATATTTGCATAAATTAAAACCGCAAGAAATTAATGTTAACTCTAAAATAACATTATTCATTCCTCGTCTTTTTATTCTTTTATATGCTTTATCATTTTTTATAATTCCATATGTTCCTTCCGCTTGTATACTTCTATTCATACAAAGTAGGGCACCATGTATAGAACAAAGATTTCTTAAAACTTCTTCATGCATTGATGTTAATTCTCTATTTATTCTTATTGTTCTATTATTCTTTGCCTTAGGGCAACAATCGTTTTTGTATTTACAATTATTGCAATCTTCACATTCAAGTACTTCCTCTGTACGTCCATATTTGTTGTCTCGTATAATGTTATATATTCATTATACGAGGCAAAAATAGGTAAAGTTGCACTTGAGACACTTCAAAAAAATGGTTGCCTTGATGGAATGCCACGTTCTGAACAAATGGATATGTTTGATTTGTTAGGATAATTAAAAAGAGCAAGTAGAGTAAGTAGTTATACAAAAACTTACTCTATTTTTATGTTGGGTATTGACATTTTATGTAAAGCTTGATATAATATAAATGTTCGCAATCATTTAAATGTATAGGAAACTTCCTTTACTATTAAGAAGGATTACTATATATTTATAACTATTTACTTAAAAAGGAGACTTTATTATGTATGCATCTGAAGTAAAAAAAGTAACAGTTGAAAGACAGTACGACTATGTAATGAGTATAATTGGAGAATACATGGAAAATGAGGATAGGGAGGCTAAAATTTTTGTTGACATTACTACCTTATGTGATGACACAATTGACATGTTACTTACAGATGGCTTTGATGTTACCAAAATAACCGCGGATGAGAAAGTAATAATTTATGAGATATCATGGGAAAACTCCGTTGAAGATAAAAAAGGTGAGTTTAAGCACGTAAACATAAATGAAATGCTTTCAAAAATCAATACTGATGCTATTGAGGAACGTATTTCAAATATGTTCTCAATATTTGGGGGCAATCGTAATCATTGTGAGGACGACTATGATCCCACAGAAGATGATGAAGGATTTGAATGTTATTATTAAACTATGATATAAATCATAATTAGATCTTTTATGGTAAACAACACCCAGTATAATTATTTTAATTATACTGGGTATTTTTTAATTAGTAATTGATTCCACAACTCTGCAAATTGAAGAAATATGATATTTCATATTTACAATTTGATCAGAGTACTCAGGATAATATGCTTTGCCGTAGGTACAAAGTGGATATATATATTCACGATTTTCTAATATATACTCACTTCTTTCCTCTTGGTTTAAAACACTTAGTCTTGTGCAGGTATTAGCCCTATTTGATAATTTTATAAGTAGAGCTTTATAGTTTAACTTAAGCTTGCTATAATATTCCTCATTAGATAAATTATCTGGTTTGGATACAAGCCTAATTAATTCTAGAACTTCTGGATCTAAACCATATTTTGATACTAAATCATTAGAATCTCTTTTAATATTACAATGTTTAAATACCTCGTGAAGAAGAGAAGCTGCAATAGTTGCGTCGTCATATACTTTTAATGAAATAAGGTATGAAGCAACTCTTAATGGATGAATAATAAAAGGATCACCACATTTTCTTTTTTGACCTTCATGTAGTCTTTCTGAAAGGGCTAAAGCTTTTAATGTATTTGGCATTTTTTTGCCTTTTGCAAAGCCACGTATGAAGATTAAAGTTTTTCTATACTTGGTTGGACTGGTAGGAATAGGTGAAATATCATATAATGATTCAATAGTTTCACAGATTGAAACCATTTGATATTTCATGATTGTAATTGCATTTGAGTATTCAGGATAATATGACTTTCCATATTTACATATTGGAAAAACAAGTTCTTTGGTTTCACTTACGTAGCTTATCATTTTTTCCTTAGTAAAAGCATCAATAGTTGATAAATTATTTGCTCTGTCGGATAGCTTTATAATAAGGGCAGACTTATTTTCCTTTATTTTAGAGTAATAAATTTCTTGTGTTGGGTCTGTTTTTTTATAATCTTTGGATTTAGTTAACAAAAGAACAATATCAATTATTTCTTTGTTTAGTCCATACTTTTGTCCAAGATCTTGATATGGATTTTTTATATTGCAATCTTCAATAACATCATGTAAAATAGCAGCAGATATTATATTGTCATCATCGATATTTAAATTAATTAAATAGGATGCAACTTCTAAAGGATGGATTATATATGGAGCTCCACCTTTTCTTTTTTGGCCTGCATGAAGTTGATATGCAACACTTAAAGCAATTAATGTATTTCGCATTTTTTTTGAAATAGCATAGCCTTTTAAAAAAAGAAAAATTTCTTCCCAATTCGAGAGATGCACGTTACTTGGTTGAAGTAAGGCTTCTTGATTTTTCATGCAAATTACCTCCTAATTAATGTATTATGGATATATATGTATTTTTCAATATTATATTATATAGAGAAAAAAATGTCAATAAATGTCTTTTTGTTAAATTTTATTCATGTAGTTTATAATAATAAAGTGAAAATTTTATGAAAAACATATATATACTTGAAAATTTAAAAATTTATTGTATAATATAAGTGTGAGGTGATACTATGAAATTAGATTTAACAGGACTTCGTATTGAAGTTACAGATTCAATTAGAGAGTTTGTTGACAAAAAGATACAAAAGTTAAACAAGTTTTTTGACGAAGATACTCTTTGCCATGTTACATATACTGCTCCTACAAAAGGAAAACAACATGTAGATATGAGAATTGAATATAAGTCACATACTTATATTGCAGAAGATGATGTAGATGATTTATATTACGGAGTAGAGTCTTTAATTAGTAAGATTGAAAGACAATGTAGAAAAGTTAAAGATGAAAATATAGGCAAAAAGAGAAGTGAAACTGTAGAAGTTGAAACTGAAGACGTTGAAGAATAAATATCAAAAAGGGCTATCATAATATATGATACGCTCTTTTTTCTTGACATAAATAAGAAAAAGTGATATTATATATATACATATAAATAATATATTTGTGTGATTAATATTTACAAGGAGGCTTTCGTTTTGAATAAGATTTATCTTGGCTTTGCAGGAAAAGAAAAGCTACGGCTTGGTGAGTCGTTAGTTTTAATGAAAAAGATATGTGATATTTTAAGGAATTTAAATATATCAATAGATGAGGAAAAATTATATGAATATTTATCTAATGCATACTTTATGTATAATATAGATAGTATTGGAAAATTATATTCAATTTTACAGGTTTTGCTAAATATAAATGTTTGTGTTTTTGATACTTCATCTTATAATAATGTCAAAAGCTCAAATCTTATAGAAGAAGAAAAATATGAGGATGGAGATTATTGTATAAATCTTAAGCTATTTTCATTCTTAAGTGAAAGACTTTGGCCAGCTATTATTAATGCATATATAGATAGCCTAAGTAGGATTAATAAATATTTTTATTTTCGAATGTGTATTTCAATTTCGCAAATCATAGAATTTGTTGAATGTGAGAATGAGGAAGATGCTTTAAAATATTTTGAAAAGCAATTAAGTGCTTGGCTTAGTTTTCATAAGTTAGGAAATATTGAGAAGATTGAAAAACTTGAAGAAAATAATTATAAATTTATTTTAAAAATAATTTATTAATTTAAATTTTAATAAAAAAGGTTGTTAATTTAATTAGCAACCTTTTTACTTGCATAATGTGGTATAATAAGTATGGTGAAATTATGGAGAAGATAATTAATTTTAAAAATAATATAAATAAAGAAGAAATGTTTGAAGTGGCAGAGGCAATAAATAAGGGAAAAATTGTGGTTTTCCCAACTGAAACAGTATATGGAATTGGAGCAAATGCATTTGATAAGGATGCTGTAAATAGAATTTTTATAGCAAAAGGAAGACCAACTGATAATCCACTTATTGTACACGTATGTGATGAAGAAATGTTAAGTGAGGTTGTAGAAAAAATATCAGATGTTGAAAAAAAGATTATAGATAATTTTATGCCAGGACCTATAACTATTATTTTACCAAAGAAGGGGAGTATACCAGATAACGTAACATGTGGACTTAAAACTGTTGGTATAAGAATGCCAGAAAATATTATTGCAAGAGAACTAATAAAAACATCAGGTGTCCCTATAGCTGCACCTAGTGCTAATATATCTGGTAAACCTAGTGGTACCAATGTTGATGATATATTTGAAGAATTAAAAGATAGAGTTGATTATATTGTAGATGGAGGAGCATGTAATATAGGGGTGGAATCTACTGTTATAAAAGTGGAAAAAGATGTTGTAAATATATTAAGACCTGGAAAAGTTTCGCCAGAAGATTTTGAAAAAATAGGTCTTAAAGTACATATAGATTCTCATATTTTTAGTGATGTAAAAGACGGAGAAAAAGTTGAATCTCCAGGAATGAAACATAGACATTACGCTCCAAATGCAAAGGCTGTTTTGGTTTGTATAAAAAATAAAGAAAAAAGAATATCAAAAATAAAAGAAATAATAGATGAAAAAAAGAATAGTTATAACAATATATTTATAATTGGCTCTAATGAAGATGAAGAGTATTTTGAAAATGTACGTTATATTTCATATGGTAGTAACTCAGATTTAAATTTAGTATCTAAAAATATTTTTAAAAGCCTGAGAATGTTAGATAATAACAATTGTGATTTTTGTATTATTGAAGGAGTAGAAAAAAAGGGAGTAGGAATAGCTATTGAAAACAGATTACTTAGGGCTTGTGAGTATAATGTTATTAAAGATGAGTAAGTAATTTATTTAAAATGTATAGAATAAGGTAATAATATTTTAGATATTTTTCCTTGACTAAAGTTGCTATTTAGTATAATATATTTATATATGTAATTTTAGTATTGGAACGTATTCCACGAACTTAGTTATAGAAATTTTATTACATATATCGGGTAGGATTTTATCCTACCTTTTGTAAAGGGGATAATATGTGGATAGATTATTTTAATGAAATTCAGAAAAAATATACAATGAAACTTTCAAGTAATAAAACATTGGTAATAAGATTAGATGGAAAAGATGTAACTAAAGATGAAAATATTAATTTTTTGTATTCCCATAAAGGAAGCTTTTTATTTGCTTTAAAAGATGCTGCTAAGTATTTCTCTAAAAAATATGGATGTTTTGCTTATTGTGGAACAGATGAAATTAGTTTTATATTAGAAAATCCTAAATTATTATTTGAAGATATTCAGTCTGATACAAGTTATTTTTCCCAAGAAACTATTTCAGTATTTTCAGAGTATTTTTATGATTTTTTTGTAAACGCATATAAAGATAGAAAGATATTCTGGCATGCAAAATGTTTTTCAATTCCAACAGAAAAAATAAATAGCTATATTAAGTATAGAGAAAAGATTATTCAAAATGTTATTGTTACCTACTTTCTTAAAAAAAATAACATTAGAAATGTTGGAAATGAAAAATTGAATAAAAGGATTGATATGTGTAAAACATTTTCTGAATATAAATTACTAGAAGATGAAATGCTTGGAAACTTATTCTATAATGGGGATAAGATAGATGTGACAGCATTTATAAATGGTAGTGTTAAAGTTATAAATGAAACAGAAGATTTAGAAAATAATAGTACAGATGTAGAATTTGATATAGAGTTTTAGAATATAACAAAACATAAATATTATGTATATTTGTCAATGATGTTAAACAAAATGATATAAAAATAAAATTCAACCATAAATTGAATATTAAATTAAATATATAGTTAATAAAAATTTATGATAAATCAAGGGCGAGTGAAAAATGAGTGCAGTTTACCCTTGATTTTTCATATAATTTTTAAATATAATTAAATTTAGTTGCTTAAGAGTAACATAGTTATTCTTAAGCTGCTAAACATAGTTTATTTCTCATTTCTTTTGGCGTTAAATAATTCAGAACAGACATAGGTATATTATTTGAACGTTTTAAATATCTACTTGCTTGCAAATGTAAGTCATCCATAGAATAGAACTTTAAATGATCGTAAAATCTTTCTTGATCGTTTCTATGAGAACGTTCAACTTTGCCATTATGTCTAGGGGTTCTTGGTTTAATTCTTTTATGTTCGATATTTAATTCTAAGCATAATTGTTCTAATGGATGTATTTTTTTTACATCTTTAAAAAAGCAAAATTCCATTCCATTATCAGTTTGAATTATATTAGATTTATAACCAAAATATTTAATGCATCTTTTAATGAAATCAACTGTATTTTGAGGACTTTGCTCCATGTAATGATAAATATACCTCTCACGTGAAGCTTCATCAATACAAGTATATTGGTAAAAGTGCAAGTCTTTAGGTAAATTATCACATTTACAATAATCTGGTACATATTTTACATCTACTTGCCATTTTTCTCCTATATTTTTAGGAGTATGGTAAGGTTTAGGTATATATTTTTTTACTTTTTTATCAGATTTATTGTATTTAATACCTAACCTTTTAAGTAAACGATACAATGAAGTTATATTTCTAGTATATCCCTTATGAATTTTTAGTTTATACCAAAGTTCACAAAGAGAAATATGAGGATTACGTCTACAATAGTCCCTGATATGTCTAATTTCATTATTTGTATGAGCATTTGGATGTTGAGACAAAGGTCTGTGAGATTTATCCATTAAAGATTCTTTAGTACCATCATATAATTTATTCCAACACCAAAGAGAAGCCCTAGAGATATGGTATTTTCTACAAATTTTATGGATAGAGCCTCTAGGAGAATTACGTAACATTTTAACAGCAGCAATTCTATTTTCAATTTTGTGGGGTAAAAACCTTGCAGTTTTTAAATTTTCTGATATACTATACATAGTGATTCAACTCCTTATTTGATTTGTAGTTATTTCAATTATATCAGTTGAATCACTTTTTGTATATAGTTTTTGTTTCACATCTATTGTAACATAACAAGAATATAACAAAACATAAATATTATGTGTTGACTTTGTACCTTTAGGATGATAAAATGGTAAAAAGAATATAAAAAAAGCTAGGATTTAATTAAATAAGTAGGAGTGAATAATATGAGTATTACCAAATTAAAAGCTTTTGTATTAAAAACTCGGATACCGTATGGAGATATACTAAAGGGAGTTATGGAAGTAAAAAAACTTTCTAAAATATTTGATTTCTCAATTCCCCCTTTAAACTTATACAAATATTTAATCGACGATAAAAATATTTTATCTTTTAATGATGTTGATTCTTTGTATATTGATTTAATAGAAAAATTAAACTTTAAAGAAAAGTTGAAAGGGATTACAATAAAAAGTGTTATAAATAAAGAGGCATCAAATCTAATAGATATCTGTCTTAATAATTATGCAATAAGTTGTAATATTCTTGAGTACATATATTTATATTTACTTAAAAATATTTTGTATGAGTTTTGTTTTACTGATATATCAAGTTATGAAACAATGGAGGTTATAATTGACATACCTGTAAGTGATATATATAACATATATTTTAATTATGAATCTTTTAGTTTTAATGAAAAAATCGATCTTTTTAAAGAGGAGCTTGCAGTGTGGGCAATGTATAATCATATTGCATTATTACGAAAAGATGATTTTGAAATTGTTGAACTTGAAGATGAAGACATACTTATGGTACAATTTAATATTTCTAATAGGATATAACTATTTATCAAGTGGATTTTTCCACTTGATTTTTTTTTAACTTTGTGTGATAATATATATGTTATATAAATATATAAAATATATGATAATAAAAGGAGTGATTTTATGGTATATATTATAACAGGTGGACCTGCAACAGGAAAAGGAACAAGATCTGATATTTTAGCTAAAGCTTTGGATATTGCTCATATTTCTACAGGTGATATGTTAAGAGAAGTTGCTAAAACAAACGAAGATATAAAAAATAGACTTGCTAAGGGTGAACTTATATCTGATGAAATAATAACTAATTTACTTAGAGAAAGATTGCAACAAGAAGATTGTAAAAAAGGATTTATTCTTGATGGATATCCAAGAACATTAAGTCAAATTCATTTATTAAATGATTTATTAAATGAACTTGGAAGAAAAATTGATAAAGTTATAGAACTTACAGCACCAGACGAACTAGTATTTAAAAGGATATTAGAAAGAAAACGTTGTGAAAAATGTGGAAAAATGTATGGTATAGATTTTCCACCAAAAGTTGATGATGTATGTGATGATTGTGGAGGACCTCTATTTGTTAGAACTGACGATACAAAAGAGACTCTAAAAGCAAGAATTGATACATATAAAAAGAATTCAAAAGACATTTTAGAGTATTACAAGAATGAAGGCCTTCTAAAAACTGTTGACTCTTCAGCTCATCCTGAAGAAATTGTTAAACAAGCTTTAGAAGATTAATAGAAAGCGTGAATATAGATGATAAGTATAAAAAATGAAAAAGAAATTGAACTTATGAAAGAATCTGCTGTGGCTTTAAAGGCAGCTCTAAAAGCAATTGAAGAAAATATACGTCCAGGAGTTACAACTATGTTTTTAAATGATGTTGCAGAAAAAGCAATGAGAGAACATGGAGCAATTCCAGCTTTTATTGGTGAAAGATGTCCATATAGAGGTGGAAAAACATATAAATGGGCAATATGTACATCAGTAAATGATGAAATAATACATGGAATACCAAGCGAAAAGGTTGTCTTAAAAGAAGGCGATATTGTTTCAGTTGATCTAGGAACATACAAAAATGGTTGGGCATCTGATGCAGGACGTACATATGCAGTAGGTGAGGTATCTCCAGTTTGTAAAAAATTAATTAAAGTAGCAAAAGATGCTTTTTTTGCTGCATGTGATGTTGCAAAAGAGGGAAATAGAATAGGTGATATTTCAAATGCAGTTCAAACTTATGTTGAAAAACACGGATTTTCACTTCTAAGAGAATATCAAGGTCATGGAATTGGTGAACAAATGCATGAAGACCCAGGAGTACCAAATATTGGTAGAAAAGGAACAGGTCCTAGACTTCAGGCAGGTATGGCACTTGCTATAGAACCTATGATATGTGAAGGGAAACCTGATGTTTATGTAAAAAGAGATATGTGGACTGTAGCAACTCGCGATAGAAAAATGACAGCATATTATGAAAATACAATTGTAATTACAAAAGATACACCTATGATTTTAACTTTAGACTAAGTAAAAATGTAATAACATATATGAAAAATATATGAAAATTCCTGATACAATAAAATGTATCAGGAATTTTTGTTATATCCATTCTTTGTATTTCTTTATATATATTCTTTTTGCAAAACTTGCTATAATACAGTATATAATGCTTACAGCAAAAATTAGTCCAATGTGAATTAATTTCATAGGAACTAATCCAAGCATTTTTCCAAATCCTGTAAATGGAACTAAAAGCCCTATTATCATAAGGATTATAGATGAAGCATATACCATTTTGTTTGCATTACTCTGTATAAATGGAATTTTAGATGTACGTATAATATGCATTCCAAAAAGGTTTGAAACTATGCTATAGCTAAACCAAATTGTTTGGAATAATGCAGCACTTTTTATTCCAAGAACAAACCATAATATAGCAAATATAATTAAATCAAAGCAAGAACTAATTGGTCCCCAAAAAAGCATAAAGCGTTTTAAGTCTTTTACTGAAAGCCTTTTTGGTTTTTCAAGAGTTTCTTTGTCAACATTATCAAAAGGTAGGGTCATTTGACCAAAATCGTAAAGTAGACCTTCAACTAATAATTGTATAGGCGTTTCTGGTAAAAAAGGTAATAATACACTTGAAACTATTACAGATAAAACTTCACCAAAGTTAAAGCTTGTTGAGAGTTTAATGTACTTCATTAAATTAACAAATGTACGTCTTCCTTCTGTAACACCATCTACTAATACTTTTAAATCTTTCTTTAATAAAATTATATCAGCGGTTTCTTTAGCAATATCTACTGCAGTATCAACAGATATTCCAACATCTGAATTTGTAAGAGATGGACTATCATTAATTCCATCACCAATATATCCGACTACATTTCCTGAATCTCTAAGTATTCTTACAATTCTTGCTTTTTGAATAGGAGAAAGTTTAGTAAATACACTAGTTTTCTTTAATATTCTAAGTATTGCAGTATCAGTCATTTTATCAAGTTTACTTCCAACAACAATATGACTTGAGTCAATACCTACTTTTTTACAAACACATTTTGTTACATCTGAATTATCACCTGTTAAAATTATAGTTCTAATGCCAGCTTCTTTTAGTGCTTCAATTGATGCTTTGGCCGATTCTTTTGGAGGATCAAGGAAACCTATAAATCCCATTAATACCATATTTTTTTCGTCTGCAACAGAAAAGTTATCTATTTCATTTATATCATTTTTTTGACATACTGCTATAACTCTTAAGCCTTCTTCATTTAATTTTTTAGTCATCTTCCTTATATTGTCTTTTACATCCTTAGTAATAGGAGATACTTTCCCTTTATAATCTATCATAGTGCAAATGTTTAGTATTTCTTCTACAGCACCTTTAGTTATCATCTGTTTTTTCTCAGTATCTTTTACAATTACAGATAAACGTCTGCGAGAAAAATCAAAAGGTATTTCATCTATTTTAGTATAATTTGTAGATAATTCATTAAGTTTTATTTTTTTTGCTCTATTTATTATAGCAACATCCATACTATCCTTTAGACCTGTTTGAAAATATGAATTTAGAAATGCATGCTTTAGAACTCTGTCATCTTCTTGACCCTTTATGTCTAAATATCTTTCAAGAACTATTTTTCCATCAGTAAGGGTACCAGTTTTATCTGTACACAAAATATTCATAGCACCAAAGTTTTCTATTGAGTCTAATTTTTTTACAATAGTTTTTTTCTTTGACATTCTTACAGCACCTTTAGATAAACTAGAAGATAGTATAACAGGAAGAAGTAGAGGAGTGATTGTAATTGCAATAGCAACTGCAAAAGTAAAAGCAGTAATATTTCCATGTTTAAATATATTAAGTGCAAAAACTATTGGAATCATTATTAACATGAATTTTATTAATAACTTACTAATATTTTCGATTTCAACTTGAAATGCATTTTTAGGTTTACCAAGAGTTAATGTATCTGCAATTTTTCCAAAATATGTAGAGTCAGCAGTTTTAATGACTATTCCCTTACCACTACCAGATATTACATCTGTTCCCATAAAGCATATAGTATCTAAATCAGAAATTGTATCTAACTGCTCTTTTGAAAGTTCAGATATACTATTTTTCTTTACACTATCAGACTCTCCTGTAAGAGAAGATTGATTTACAAACAAATCTTTTGACTCAATTATTCTTAAATCTGCTGGTATCATTGTTCCAGAGGATAATAGCACAGTATCGCCAAGAGTTACCTTGTTTACTGGAATTTTTACTTCTTTTCCATTACGAAGTACAGTTACTGTAGTCGCAACCATTTGCTTTAATTTTTCTGCAGCTTTATTTGAACGAAATTCTTCAAAAAAGTCAAGTAAAGTACTTGCAAAAACAAGTATTAGTATAACTATTATATTTGCATAGCTTGGAGGGTTTGATAAATATACATCAGTATATAACAGTATACATATTATTCCAAGCAAAATACAGTTAAATGGTGCAAACAAACTTCTTAAGAAATAATTATACCATTTTTTAGGCTTTGATTTTTTAATTTCATTTAAACCTAGATTTTGAATTCTAGAATTTGCTTCTTTGTTTGAAAGGCCTTTTTCACTTACTTTATATTTTTTTATAAAATCTTCCTTAGAAATAGAACAGTCTTCCTTGTATGAAGCAATTATATTTGTCTCATTTTTTTGGTTTTTCAATTTTATTCATCTCCATTTTTTAATATAAATTTCCTTTTTTGTTATACCACTTTTAGAAAAAATATACAATAGAATTTTTTAATATATTATATAATTATATAACTACTTGAATTTTTTATAACAGAGTAGTATAATAAGTATGAAAAGTATAACTAGTTATACAAAAGGAGGAGCTATGGAAAAAGATAAATATGTGGGAATTTGTAAAGTTGGAGAAAAGGGACAAATTGTAATTCCTAAAGAAGCAAGGGATATGTTTAATATAAAACCGGGAGATTCTATAATTGTACTTTGTGATAAAGCTCAAGGAATTGCACTAGTAAAGTCAGATGTAATTGAAGATTTATCAAGTAAAATATTTCCAAAAGGGGAGCATTAAGCATGTATTCAATTGAAATATCAAATCTAACAAAAAAGTTTAAAGAGAAAATTGCAGTAAATAACATTAGTCTAAAAATTAAAGAGGGAGAGCTATTTGCCCTGCTTGGAACAAATGGGGCAGGAAAAACTACAACTATAAAAATGTTATCTACGTTAATTTTACCAACAAGTGGTACAGTTAAAATTAATGATTTAGATATTGTAAATGATAGACAAAAAATAAAAGAAATATTAAATGTTTCACCACAAGAAACCGCTATTGCACCTAATCTAACTGTTAGAGAAAATCTTGAATTTATGGCAGGAGTATATCAAATAAAAAATAAAGAAGAAAAAATAAAAGAATTAATTTCTATGTTTAAATTAAATGATGTTTTAAATCAAAAAGCTAAAACTTTATCTGGTGGTTGGCAAAGAAAAGTATCAATTGCTATGGCATTAATAAATGATCCTAAAATATTATTTTTAGATGAGCCAACGCTTGGACTTGATGTTATTGCAAGAAAAGAATTATGGAGTGTTATAGAAAAACAAAAAAATAAAATGACTATTATACTTACAACACATTATATGGAAGAAGCAGAGAGTTTATCTGATAGAGTTGGAATTATGGCAAGTGGAAATTTAATCGATGTCGGTACTCCGGAAGAATTAATCAAAAAATCTGGCGAGAAAAACTTTGAAGACGCTTTTGTAAAAATTGCAACAGGAGGTGAGTTATAGTGAGAACACTAAACTTTGCAAAGAGAAATTTTAAGGAAATTATACGAGATCCTTTAAGCATAATTTTTGCTGTAATTTTACCACTTTTTTTACTATTTATATTTCAACAATTTGATATTCCTACTGACAATTATAAAATTGAGAATTTTACACCAGGAATTATAATATTTAGTTTTTCTTTTATAACTTTGTTTACAGCAATGTTGATATCTAAAGATAGAAGTACTTCGCTTTTAATTAGACTTGGAATAAGTCCAATGAAACCAATGGATTATATATTTGGATATATAATTTCTATTATTCCGATAATAATAATTCAAAATATTTTATTCTTTATACTTGCAATTATTTTAGGACTTAATTTTAGTATAAATATTATATGGGCAGCTTTAATTTCAATTGTAATTGCCGTTTTGTTTATAGCTATAGGTATATTAATAGGAAGTATATTTAGTGAAAAAGCTTCATCTGGCATATCAAGTATAGTTGTTCAGCTTGTATGCTTTACAAGTGGAATGTATTTTTCAAAAGATATGTTAGGAGATGTTTTCTCAAAGGTATGTGATTACTTACCTTTTGATAGTTGTGTAACTATTATAAAAGGAGTAATGAATAATAAACTAGATTTGATAAGTTTAAGAAATATTGTAGTGTTTATAGTATACCTTTTAGTTACTTTGGTTGTTTCTATAATAGTATTTAGAAAGAAAATGATAAGTGATAATAAATAGGGCGTAATATATATAAATTTAAAATTTATTAGAAGAGAATAGATGAAAAAATCTATTCTTTTTTCTATAATACCAAAAAGTAGTGTCTTAAATATAATTTTTAAATAAATTTATTATATGCAATTTGATTTTACTATAGTAAAATTTGTCGTTTTATTGTATAATCTTAATAGATTTAATTATGACTATATGAGAAAAAAGTAAAGTATAATTTAAGAAATGAGATTATATATTTGGATTTGGTAATAAATTCAACTAGCACATTTTGAGGTGTTGAGGTAAAATGATAACAACAGATCAAAATGTAATTTTAAAGCAGACGTTACGGAAAAAACAAATATAAATATATAAGGGATTATTAAGAAATTAGGGGGCAAATAAAATATGGAAAAGTGTAATAAAATTGTAATTTTTGATTGGGGTGGAGTGATTGAAAACAATAATCAATCTTATTATAATATTAGTAAAGCAATTATAGATATTATGAGAAAATATAAATGTAAATTAACAGATCAGGAGATACTAGAAGTTTGCACCAATGGAGGGAAATTGTTTAATACATTTATTGATGATGATGAACAAACAACTATAGATTGGTTTAATGAGATAAAAGGTAAGTTAAATATAGATTGCAATTATGATGAATATAAAAATGCATATTATGAATATGGTAAAAAAATACCATATCATAAAGATGTTGTTAAATTTGCCCATAGTTTAAGAGATAAATGCTATATTGCCATGTTTTCAAGTTTAGTAAAACTTGATGAAGCAAGAATTAATGAACAAGTAAATTTATCTTTATTTGATTATATTTTTTTAACATATAAAATGGGATTTGCTAAACCTGATTCAAAGGCTTTTGAATATATAGAAAATACTGTTAAAATTAATCCAGAAAATATCTTATTTATTGATGATACGCAGATAAATATAGATGAAGCAAATAAAAGAAAATGGAAAACGTGCAGGGCAGATGGATTTGAATTTAAAAAAATAAAAAGAAGTGTGGAAGACTTTTTAGAAAAAGGAGAAATAAATGGAGAAATTAGAAGAAAATAAAAAAGTATATAATGCAATAGATTACGGATTAAATCAAAAAAATAAAGATAATTCAGAAGAGCTACAGTCACTTATAAATTTAGTACATAACAATGGAGGAGGGGTAATATTTATTCCTATAGGAGTTTATATTTTTGATTCTGCAAAAAGTTCATGGAATATGACTAATAATATAACAGCAATTTGTGAAATGAAATCTAATGTATCTTTAATTGGAGAATCTTTAACTGACACAGTTCTAAAAGTTGTCGGTAATACAGAAAAAGGCTCAGCTTTATTTTGCCATAATAGCGAATTTTCAAAGGAGATATTACATTCTTCAAATGCTCAAAATTTTACAGTTGATATGTCTGAAGCTACTTTAAATCAGTATACACATAGGGGAAAGGCTTTTTATTATAGTGGCATTAAAGATTGTATCTTTAGAGACTTGCGCCTTATTTCTACACCATCTACAGCTTTAGGAATAGATATGTTAGATAATGTAATTATTGATTCCATTTACATTTATGAAGGTGGAAAAGCTTGGAATTATGGTGGCAATGGAGGTGCCGGAATTGGAATAGGTACTGGCTTGTGGGAAAATGAAAATTATATTATTAGAAATTGCATCTGTGTATCATGTGGACATTTTGGAATATTTTTAGAAGATCAGGGTATTTTTCATAATAAAGAAAACTTTCCTAAAGGCCAAATAATTTCTAATAACATTGTTAGAAATTGTAGACACTATGCTATTGGCATTAGAGGAGGAGATTCAGTTTTGATTTCTTCTAACAATATATATGACAATAATGGCGGATTATATGTAGACTATGGGGCTAAAAATATAATATTTAATGGTAATATTATAAAAGGTTCTAAGGAAGCTGCATTTTGTATTGGAAATGAAGATAATAATATAAATAAAAATTTTAAAGAATGTAAAAACATAGTATTAACAGGTAATACTTTTATTGAAAATAAAACAAATATAATAAAAAATGTGGAAAGTTTTGAATATATAGAAAAAAATAATATATTTATTGATTAATTAATAGTAGTTAAATGAATTTATATACAAAATTTATAGTTTAATATTATATAATAAGCATTTTTATTTTAAAATATAACTGGTGTAAATAGGTGCTATTATTGTCATATCTGATAGAGCTAATTGAACAATAAGAGCAATACATTATTTTGTATTCTAAATGGTAATTTATATTTACTTAAAATTTAATAAAAAATGGGAGTGTACATGTTATGAATATAGGTATAGACATAGATGGTGTTTTAACTAATGATGATGATTATATTTTAGATTTTACTAGCAAATACTGTTATGAGAACAATTTAAATGGATTTGATAATGCTAATTTGTATGAGTATAGAAAATTAAACTGGGATAAAAAAACAATTAATAGTTATAGAGAGGAATATTTTTTAAATTATGTAAAAAATGAACCAACTAGAAAATTTGCAAGTGAAGTTATACAAAAATTAAGAGCAGATGGAAATAAAATTTTTATTATATCTGCACGACATAAAACAGCTGAAAATGGGACAATAAATGGAGAAAGTGTAAAAGAGTGTACTTTAAATTGGCTTTTACAAAACAATATAGAATATGATATAATTATAATAGGAGGTGAAATTATGTGGATTTACATTATCATTACAATTATCGTTTTAATTGTTATTTATGCTTTAGCTATATATAATAGTTTTGTGCAATTAAATAATAAAGTAAAAGAGGCTTTTTCTACTATGGATGTTTATCTAAAGAAAAGATGGGATTTAATTCCAAATATTGTTGAAACTGTTAAAGGTTATGCTAAGCACGAAAAAGCTACTTTAAAAGAAGTTGTAGAATTGAGAAATAGTGCTTATGAAAAGATGTCTGACCAAGAGAAAATTAAGACAAATGAACAATTATCTAGTGGTATTAATAAAATTATGGCCTTAGCAGAAGCATATCCAGAATTAAAAGCAAATGAAAATTTTAAAGATTTAAGCAATCAACTAACAAAAATTGAAGATGATATTGCTAATTCAAGAAAATATTACAACGGTGTTGTTAGAATTTATAATAATAAAGTTGAAATGTTTCCAAGTAATATTTTTGCAGGATTGTTTGGTTACAAATCAAAAGCAATGTTTGAAGTAAGTGCAAATGAAAGAGAAAATGTAAAAGTTAAATTATAGTTTATGGAGGTTACGATGAAAAGAATTATTAAGAGATTTGTCTTATTTGTTGTAATTTCACTATCTCTAGTATTTGTTTATCCTTCAAATATTTATGCACTAACTGAACAAACATCTTATGTAAGTATTTATAATACACAAAATTTAGAAGCCGGAAGTTTATCTTTCTCAAGCATTTCCTTTAGGGATTATTCTTCTACTTCCACTCAAGCATTTGGATTAACGGGTGTAGTTGCTAATAGTTCTAAAGATACTATTAGTTATACTTCGACAGCTTATTATTATGATTCAAACTATAATTTAATAGCGCAAGGGTATAATTCAGGTACTGCAATTTCAGGAACTAGTAATTTTAATCAAATGTCTAATTTAAGTATTTTAGGGGAACATAGTATTAGTGAAATATATTATTATCGTTTATCAATTAATACAACTGACACTATTAATTCATCAAATCTAACACCTAGTAAAAATTATCAATATAGGTCTTACGATTATGTTATCGATAAGTATGATATTAATATTATTGTTAATGAAAATAATACTTTTGATATAACTGAAACAATTACAGCATATTTCAATGTTTCAAAACATGGAATATTGAGAACTATTCCATTAAAAAATACAATTACAAGATTAGATGGTACAACATCAACTAACCGTACTCAAGTGACAAATGTTAGTGTTGATAATGAATATAAGACATCTAGAGAAAATGGTAATTATAAATTAAAAATTGGGTCTGCTAATCTCACGTTAACTGGTGAGCAAAAATATGTCATTAAATATACATATAATTTAGGAGAAGATCCAGCGAAAAATTATGATGAATTATATTATAATATAATTGGAAATGAGTGGGATACAGTCATTGGTAATATAACTTTTTCAATTACCATGCCTAAGGACTTTGATTCCAGTAAATTAGGCTTTTCATCAGGAAATATAGGTTCAACAGATAATAGTAAAGTTAATTATAATGTTAGTGGAAACAAAATAACAGGAAGCTATAATGGTATTCTTGGTGTTGGACAAGCACTAACTGTTAGATGTGAATTGCCTGAAGGATATTTTGTAGGTGCAGGGCTAATTATAAATATAATGGATTATATTATGTTCTTAATTCCTATTATATTTTTAGCAATAGCAACATTATTGTGGTATAAATTTGGTCGTGATGATCAAGTTGTAGAAACAGTTGAGTTTTATCCACCGCAAGGTTTAAATAGTTTAGATGTTGGTTTTTTATATAAAGGTAAAGCTGAAAATAAAGATATAACATCATTATTGATATTTTTAGCAAATAAGGGTTATCTTGAAATTAATAACAAAAAAATTGATTTAAATTCTGAAAAGATAAATTTAAATCAAGATTCAAAAAATAGTGCTAATCAAAAAATAATTGAATTGCAAAACAAAATAAATGAAGAAAGAATAAATAATCCAAATTCTAAAAAAATTAAGTATTATGAAAATATGTTAGATATTTATAAAAATATTGATAATCCAATTGATTATGAACAATATGGGCTAAAATCTTCAATTAATGGCCTAAATAGAGAAAATAAGTTTTTAATAAGAAAATTAAAAGATTATGATGGAACAAATGTAAATGAGCAATGGTTTATGGATGGATTGTTTGAATATGATAGAACAGAAGTTACAGATAAAATGCTATACAATAATTTCTATATAACAAATAATAGAATATTGCATAATGTTAACAACAAACAAAATATGGATAAAATATTTGAAAAATCTGCTACAAGCAAAAAATTTCTAATTATTTTAATGATAATTGCTACCTATTGTTTGATTACAATACCGTCAATACTTAATTATGGCCAACCTGAAACGTTAATTTTTGCATTACTATTTCCAGGTATTGGTTTTTCGGTATTATTTGGAATGCTATTTGGTAAGACACCTATTCCGGTTAAAATATTTGGTTTAATTTGGGGATTGGGATTTGGTGGAATGCCTTGGACATTTATGGTATTACCCGCAATAACTCAAGATATATCATATCTAATTGGTTATGTCGTAGGAATAATATGTGTGTTAGGAATGATATTGTGTCTAGTGTATCTTCCAAAAAGAACAAAGTATGGTAATGAAATGCTAGGAAAATTAAGGGGATTTAAAAACTTTCTAGAAACTGTAGAAAAAGAAAGATTAGAAGCATTAGTTATGCAAAATCCAAATTATTTTTATGATATTCTACCATATACTTATGTTTTAGGTGTATCTGATAAGTGGATTAAAAAATTTGAATCAATATCATTACAAGCCCCATCTTGGTATGATAGTTCTAATGGTTTTGATGTTTCTTCTTTTGGAACATTTATGAATTCTACTATGCTTTCTGCTCAAAGTGCTATGTCGTCAAGTCCATCTAGTTCTTCTGGTGGATCCTCAAGTGGCGGTGGTGGCTCTTCTGGTGGAGGTTTATCTGGAGGCGGCTCTGGCGGTGGCGGTGGCGGCTCTTGGTAAAATAATAACATTAAAAAAGACAAATCTGATGGTGTATTATATAGTGTGTAAATTTCAAAAATAATAAAATTTATGCGCTATATTTTTGTTGTTATTAGAGAAAACCACATGCTATGCATGTGGTTCAGGAAAGCTTTTAGCGTTGAGCAGAATAATAGAAAAAATATCTCCTTGTGATATAATTTAAAAGGTTCGACATCCAAATAAATTATATAGAAGGAGATGATCGTATGAAAAAATCATACACAGAAAGTTTATCACATACAACATGAAAATGCAAGTATCATATAGTATTTGCGCCCAAATTTAGAAGACAGTAAATATATGAAAGTTTAAAACAGGAGATAGGATTAATAATAAGAGAATTATGTGCAAGAAAAGAAGTGGTTATATTAGAAGCAGAAGCATGCAAAGATATTAGTTAGCATACCTCCAAAAATAAGTGTTTCGAGTTTTATGGGATATTTAAAAGGAAAAAGTAGCTTAATAATATTTGAAAGACATGCAAACTTAAAATATAAATATGGAAATCGTGTTTTCTGGGCAAAAGGATATTTTGTAAGTACAGTAGGAAAGAACAAAAAAATGATAGCAGAATATATAAGAAACCAATTAAAAGAAGACATGATATCAGATCAGATGACGATAAAAGAATATATAGACCCTTTTAAAGGGTAGCAAGTAATAATACGCGGTTGTCGGATTTTAAGTACCTCTTGAGAAGTGGCTCGCATTAGTCCCTTATAGGGCTCAAAGAAAAACCACGTGCTTTATACGTGGATTTTTATTGCTTACTAAATTTGCAAGACCAATTGATTTTGGTTTTGAGTTCATCACTCATATTGATTTTCTTCTTAATTATTTTAGTCATATCACATTACACCTTTATTTGCAATAACGCACAAAAAAATCAACTATTACTAGTTGATTTAAATCTAATGTCACATTGGTGCGACGATTTTATCTTATGGAGCGAATCACATACAGATTACGAACTAAGTTCTCTTTCTAAAAAATATTATATAGTAATTCCTATATTTTTACAAGGAAGTATGGGAATTTTTTGTATTTTATTGTATAATATCTTATATAAATTTCTTGGAGGTAATAACAATGTTAAAAGAGGTAAAAATTGAACTTACTAATAGATGTTTTAGAAATTGTAAGCATTGCTCAAGTAGTGCAACTAATAGCTCTAACAATGTAAAAGAATTAGATTTTGAAGATGTAAAAAAAATTATATATGAAGCAAAAGATATGAATGTAGAAACAATAGTATTTACTGGTGGGGAACCTTTAATGTATGAAAGACTGCCAGAGTTAATAAAAGTGACTTCAAAATCAGGTATGAATTCAACACTATATACTTTTGCTTATAGAAATGAAAAAAACTTAAATAAATATAGAGAATTATTACATAATGGTTTAAATAAAATTATATATTCTTTAGCTGATACTTTATCAGATGAACAAGATTTATCTACATATTCTCATACTGAATTTTTTGATAAAGTTTTTAAAGATTATAATGCAAAATTAGGATTTCATTATACAGTTTCAAAAGACTCTATTCCTAAAATGAATGACACTGTAACTAGTACTTTAAATTTATTTAATGATAAATCTTATTTTGATAAAGTTAGTTTGCTTAGATTTGTTCCTCATGGCAAAGGAATAACAGAAATGGATTTAACTAAACAAGAATTATTGATGATAAAAGAGTTATATGTAAGTCTTAGAAATAAGGGAAAAATAAGATTAGGCAGTCCATGGAATATTCTAGGTGTTGAAAATAGTCCTTGTATTATTGCTGATGAAATTGTGATTATTGGATTTGATGGTATTGCATATCCTTGTGATTCTATAAAGTATTTTACCAAACTTGGTATCAGTGGAAATATAAAAGAAAATACTCTTGAAGAAATGTATAATTCATCCTATTTTTCAAATATTAGAAAGTTAAATACTAATAATTCTTGTTCTACTTGTAAAGATTATAAAATATGTAAAAGTGGTTGTATTGGTCAAAAAATAATAGCAAATTATATCGAAGATAAAGATAAAGTAAAAGTATTAAAAAAATGTATAAATTCAAGAGATCCAAAATGTATGAGGTAAATATGAAAAAAAGACAAGAAGTTTATGATTTATATTGGTATTTTGCTTGTGAAAGACAAAATATTTTTGTAAAAAAATTAAATGGCGAACCTGCTCCATGGACTAATGATAAAATCTTACAAGAATATAAGTTTTGCAATAGTTATAGAGTTAATGATAGAGTTAGCCAGTATTTATTAAAAAATGTAATTTATAATGGTAAAAGTTATACTGACGGAGATATGTTATTTAGAATACTAATATTTAAACTATTTAACAAAGAATCAACTTGGGAATTATTATTAAATTTCAATGGTAGTATAGGAAGATTTCAATATTTATTATATAATATATACACATGAAGTCTTAAATATATAAATGATTGGAGGAACTTAATGAGTAATGAATTAATAAATAATGATAACGAAATAAATAATATTTTTGATAATATCAAAGATTTAGTTATAAATAGTAGAAACAAAGTTTATCAGACTGTAAATACTGAAATGCTTAGCTTATACTGGAATATAGGAAAAGCAATTATGGAAATACAACAAGGTGATGAAAGAGCAAGTTATGGGGATGCAGTTTTAGAAAAGTTATCAGAAAAATTAACTAATGAATTTGGAAAAGGATTTTCCAAGAGAAATTTAGAAAGAATGAGAAAATTTTATATATGTTTTCCAATTGCGACAACAGTGTCGTCGCAATTAAGTTGGTCTCATTATTTGGAAATTATCAAAATTGAAGAAGAACAAAAAAGAAATTTCTATATAAAAGAAACTATTAACTCTAGATGGAGTGTTAGAGAACTTCAAAGACAAAGAGATTCCTTATTATATGAAAGATTAACTTTATCTGCAGATAAGGAAAAAATATTAGAACTATCTGAAAAAGGACAAATATTAAAAACAAGTAAAGATTTAGTAAAAGATCCTTTTGTATTAGAATTTTTAGATATAAAAGAAAATACTGATTATTTAGAATCAGATTTAGAAAAGAATATTATAGAGCACTTAAAAGAGTTTTTATTAGAACTTGGAAAAGGATTTAGCTATGTTGGAAATCAAGTAAGATTAACATTAGAAGAAGATCATTTTTATCCTGATTTAGTTTTTTATAATAGACTTTTAAGATGCTTTGTAATTATTGATTTAAAAATAGGAAAAGTATCTCATCAAGATATAGGGCAAATGCAAATGTATGTTAATTATTATGATAGAGAAATAAAACAAAGTGATGAAAATTTAACAGTAGGAATATTGCTTTCGACAAATAAAAATGAAACTGTTGTAAAATATACATTACCTGAAGATAATAAGACAATCTTTTCCTCAGAATATAAATTACATATGCCAACAGAACAAGAATTAATTAGTGCTGTTGAAGAAGAAAAGAAAAATTTTGAATTAAACGATGAAATTTAATTATGACGAATATGACATAATTAACAGTAAAACAGCTTTAATTAATTATATCAAAAAATGGTAGAAGAATGGAGTTAATGTACATGAAGATAGGAATAGATATAGACAATGTAATATCTAACTTTAATGATACTTTATTAAATGAATATTTATTACATGATAAAGATTTAAGAAATTCTGGCATTATAAACGAAAATGCTGAATATATAAGAAAAGGAATGTTTGATTGGACTGAAGATGAAGAAACAAATTTTTATAAAAGTAATATAGAAAGAATAGCAAAAAAATTAAGGGTCATTGAAGGTGCTAAAGAATATATAGGCAAACTTCATAAAGATGGCCATTTTATTTATATTATTACAGGTAGAGATAATGGATAGTATTTAGAACCTTATAATATGACAAAAGAATGGCTTGAAAATAACGATATTTATTATGACAAATTAATTTTAACAGATGCTTATGATAAACATGCCAAAACTGAAAAATGTATAGAATTTAATATTGATATAATGATAGACGATTCAGTTCGTATATGCCAAGATTGTATTGATAATGGAATAACAACAGTTTTAATGGATACACCATATAATAGATATTCTAATATACAAAGAGTTAAAAGCTGGAAAGAGTTCTATGATTATGTTTCAAGTTATAAAAATAATAAACTTAATATAATATTAGATACTGATACATATAACGAATGTGATGATCAATTTGCGCTAACTTATTTATTAAAAAATCAAGACTTGTTTAATATTGAAGCAATAACAGTAGCCCCTTATTCACATCAATCTAGGAATGTATCAGTAAGAGAAGGCCAGGAATTAAGTTATAATGAAATTTTAAAAATATGTAAATGGTTAAACCTTAATATAAGTAATAAAGTATTCAAAGGTTCAATGGATTATATACAAAATGGATATAATGAAACTAATGATGCAGTAAACAAGATAATTGAAATCGCACTAAAAAATGATAAAACTTATATACTTGCAATAGGTGCTATTACCAATATTGCGCTAGCTTTAAAAAAGGAGCCTAAAATAATAAATACAATAGAAATTATTTGGCTAGGTGGAAATGAACTAGATTATAAAGATAATCTTGAATATAATTTTAAACAAGATATTGAAGCAGTAAAAATAGTATTTGAATCAAAAGTAAAGATTACAATATTACCATGTAAAAATGTTGTATCGAATTTGAAAATAGATATTAATACTATAAAAAATAATTTAGAGAACAAAACAGAATTGTGTAATTACTTAATTGAAAGATTTTATGATGACGGATATCATGGGATACAAGAAGCAAGAGTGATATGGGACATAGCTGTTATAGCCTACATGATAAATAAAAATTGGTTTGAAACAAAACAAATAAGTTGTCCAAATATAAGAGAAGATACTTCTTATGAAGTAACTGACAATAGACATAATATTACTTTTGTTACTAAATTAGATAGAAATAAAATATATAAGGATTTATTTAATAAGTTAGGAGAACAAAGATGAAATTAATAAGTGATGAATCAAGAACTATATTAGAAAATTTTAGAGGGACAACTCAAAGTGATAAATGGATAGACCATTGTATTTGTGTAGGAGACACTGCAGGAAGAATAGCACAAGCATTAAAGGAAAAAGGATATGATGTAGATGTAGATAAAACAATAACTCTTGGATACTTACATGATATTGGTAAATACAATGGCAAATCACATGGACATGAGATAAGTGGATATAATTATTTGAAAGATAAAGGGTATGATGAAGAATATTGCAATATATGTATAACACATTCATATTTAAATAATGACATTGTATGTACTGCTGGAGGAGTTCCGAATCCAGATGATAAACCTTTTATAGCAGAGTTTATAAAAACACATAAATACACAATAGAAGAAAAATTAATAAATTTATGTGACTTAATGTGTCCACAAGGTGGCACAGTATTTACAATAGATAAAAGATTAATTGATATTATGATTAGAAGAGGAGCTTATTCAAATACTCAATATCATATAAAAGAAACATATAAATTAAAGTCATATTTTGATAATTTATTAGGATATAATTTGTATAACTTATTTCCAGAAATAAAAGAAAATTTATAAAAGGGATTGGGATTTTTTCCATATAAGAATTTGTGCGGGAGTACAAATTCAGTGCTGGCTAGACAAGAATATTACTCCCAAATTAAGGAAAATATAAAAGAGGATTAAATTATTTTGATAATTTTTTCCTCTTTTTCAGTTAGTTTTATATAAAATAAAAACTTACGAACTATAATCAGTCCGTAAGTTGATTTCAGATGGAGCCTTAACTATACACGTATGCGAAATTAAGACTATAAGATTTGATTAAATCTCTCTGATGAAATTATTATATATAATATTTATATATATTTCAATAGTACTATGGTAATTTTTGTCGTTTTATTGTATAATTTTACTAGAATTAATCAAATAAAATTATAGTTTTAAAGGTAGGAACAATGAAAAAAGTATTTAAAGTAACAATGAGGCAAACTAAAAAATATATTTTAGGTATATTAATATGTAGTCTACTATCGTCGTTTTTAACAATTTATTTAACAAAATTTATTTCGTTTGTAATTGATGGTGTGATAATGCAAAAGAGTGAGCTACCAAAGTACATTGCAAACTTTTTTTATGATGATACTATATATTCTAAATTGATAATATTAACTATATTTATGTTAATAATTATTTTTACAATTTCAATATCTAATTATATTAAAAATATGTTTAACACAAAATTTAAATTGAAAATGAATAAAAATTTAAAAGAAGAAATATTAGATCATACAACCTATTTAGAATATAGTGAGTATATATCATACGGTAAAAATCAAATACTCCAAAGAGTAAGTTCAGATGCTGATAATTTTGTTAATTTTATTACTAGCAAATATAATTTGGTAGTAGATTCCATTTTTATTTTTACTTTTTCAATGATAGAAATACTAAATTTAAATCTAATAGTAAGTATTACAATTGCTGTCATATTATTTATAATAATAATTATGTCTATAATATATTTCAAATTAACTAAGAAAATTGTTAGAAGAAATGTTGATTTGCATGAAAATTTAATACAAAAAACTATGAATGCGATTTATCAACCTAAAATGATAAAAATATTTAATAGGCAAGAAAAAGAAATTGTTGATTTTAATAATGTTAGTGATGAATATAGAAAAAATGATAAGAAGTTGATAGATTATCTTATCTATTATGAATTAATTGGTACAGGTATAAGAAAATTTAAAGATCCAGTAATATTTTTGATAGGTGGATTACTTATAATTAATGGTAAATTAAATATTGGACAATTAATGGTATTAATGACATATTCAAGTAATCTTTTAGAATATGCTGTTCAACTTATTTATGCAGTCGAAGGGATAAATAATTTTTTGATTCCTGCTAAAAGAATAGATGATTTTTTTGCATTAAGAAAAGAAAATGGTAAAATATCTGATACAAGTTTAAAAGATATTAGTATTGAATTCAAAAATGTTACTATACAACTAAATAATACTATAATTTTGGATAATGTTTCTTTTAAAATTGAAAAAGGACAAACAGTATATTTAGTTGGAGATAATGGCAGTGGAAAAAGTTTAATAGTTAGAACATTACTTGGATTTATACCTTACGAAGGTCAGATATTGTTAGGAAATAATGATATTAAGAATATTGATAATAAAATATTAAGAAACAATTTAGGTGTTATATTTCAAGAACCATTTATATTTTCTGATACTGTTAGAAATAACATAGATATTTTTAATAATTATAAACAAATTGAAAAAATTAGAAGTATAACAAATATTTGTGAAATAGATGATGAAATAATTCAATTTCCAAATGGATATAACGAAATAATTGGAGAAAGAGGAATAACGTTAAGTGGTGGACAAAGACAAAGAATATCAATTGCAAGAGTTCTATTACAAAATAAAAGTATAATGATTTTTGATGATGTATTAAGCAAAGTTGATAATAAAACAAAAACTAAAATCATCAATAACTTAAATAAATTTAATAGTGATATAATAAAGATATATATAACTCAAGATTTAGCAAATATTCCAAATAAAGCAACGGTATTTTTTATAGATAATAAAAAAATTATTTGTGATAACCAAGAAAATTTAAAAAAACAAAATAAAAATTATAGTAAACTAATTGATATATGCAACAATATAGTAGGAGAATTGTATGAATAGATTTAAAGAAATGTTTAAATATGGTAACTTTCGAAAAAGAATTGTTATAACGTTTATAGAGTATATGATAACATCAATTATTTGGATAATAATTGATCAATATATGACTTATTCTTTATTTGATGATGCAATTGCAAAAGAAAATATAAAATTAGTAATATTTTTATCGATATTAATGATTGTAAAAATAATAACTAATATTGCTGAAGGAATCTTAAACTGTATTCTTAGACATCATTTACAGAGAGATTTTTCTCATTATGCAAGAAATGATATTTATAAGAAAATTATAAATTCTAAAGTAGAATTTTTTGATAAAAGTAATACTGGAGAATTGTTTGAATTACTAATGAATGATTCTGGTAATTTTTCGACATTTTTTACACAATATGGACTTCAAACTTCTTCTTATTTGGTAAAAACTATTACTTACTTGATTATATTATTATTTGTAGATTTAAAATTAACAGCAATATTAGCTATCAGTTATGTCATTGCTAATGGTGCTTTAATTGCTTCTAATAAAAAAACATTTTCTATAATAAATGAAATCAGAAAATTAAATATCTCAATTACAAAATGGATTACTGAACAGGTAAATGGATATGAAATTATAAAATCAATGCAATTTGAAGAAAAAAGATTGGATAAAATGAAAGAACTTATAGATACATATAATAATGAATCTAACAAATTAGATAAAATTGTAAGAAAATATATATTTATATACGATTTCTTTTCGTTATTAACTACTTTATTTGTTGTTTGTATAGGTGGATTAGATATATTAAGTGGTGTTATTACTTATGGAGCATTAATGATATTTGTTAATGGTACTTCTACAATAAAACATTTTTTAGATGTATTTATAAGAAGCGTAAATTCTCTAAATAGTTCTTATATGTCTTTTATAAAAATATTGAAGTTTAATAATGACTTTTTGCCTGAAAATGATTGTGGTAAACTTAGTTTACAAAAAATAGATAATATTCAAATAGAAAATTTAAATTTTTCATATAATGAAAATAAACAAATATTAAATAATATAAATATTAAAGTTGATTCAAATGATAAAATAGCAATAATCGGGAAAACTGGTAGTGGTAAAACAACTCTTGTAAATTTATTATGCAGATTCTACGAGTTGAAAGATGGTACAATAAAAATAAATGGTCAGGATTATAAAAAATACGAATTATCTGATTTAAGGGAACAAATTGGATATGTAATGCAAGATGTAGTTATATTTGAAGGAAATGTTTTTGAAAATATAAATTATGCAAATAAAAAAGTTAGTGAAGAAGAAATTATTAATATATGCAAAAAATTAAATTTGCATAATAAAATTATAAGTCTTGAAAAAGGATATAAAACTAACTTAAATAAAAATAAAGATTTACTATCACAAGGTGAAAAACAAATGATTAATTTTGCACGCATATTAGTAGAAAATCCAAGTATGATTATTTTAGATGAAGTTACCTCTTCGCTAAGTTATGAGAATGAGGAATTGATAAAAAATGCCATAAATGAAATAATAAAAGGACGAATTTGTATTATAATTGCTCATAGATTATCAACAATTAAAAGTTGTGATAAAATTTTGCTAATGAAAAATGGTAAAATTATTGAAGAAGGAAATCATACCGAATTGATTGAACGTAAAGGTGAATATTATGAATTAATTCATTCGTAAAAGTAAAGAGACAATGCTTAGTTGGCATTGTCTTTATCTATATTAGGTATATATTTTTTAAGTGCAGCATTTTGCAATTTTAAATATTCAATTTTTGTTCCAATTGCACGTTCATCTTCAAAATATCCAAGATACTGGAATTTATTTTTAACTTTAATTAAGTATTCAATATTTTCCTCTAGTGCTTTAGCAATATTCTCTATAATACATTCTTCTTTTTTAGGATTTGGTTCTTCTTTGACTTCTGCAATTTTAATCTCATATCCTATAATTAAATTTCCAATATATTCAGACTGAGATAAGTTTAATTTTGAAGAATCTCTTTTTAAAATAAACTTCTCATCATTACTTAAAAATACATTAACTTTATTATTTCTTATTCTCATAATTTGAAATCTCCTTTCTAAAAATTTAAGGGTATGGGGATTCCCATATAGAATTTGTATGGGAGTACAAATTCAGTGCTGGTTAGACAAGAATATTACCACCAAATTAAGAAAAATATAAAAAGAGGATTAAATTATTTTGATAATTTTTTCCTCTTTTTTAGTTAGTTTTATAAAAAATAAAAACTTACGAACTTTTAAGTCCGTAAGCTATATTCAAATGGAGCGGGTGATGAGAATCGAACTCACACAGCCAGCTTGGAAGGCTGGAATTCTACCATTGAACTACACCCGCATTTATCTTACTCATACATTATATTAAATTATTAATTGTTTGTCAATACTTTTGTAAAAAAATTATAAAAATTTTAAAGCTAAAACATTATATGAAAGAAATACATTATATTAAATTATATTTATGATATAGTAAAATATACTTTTTTATGTTAAAATAATATAGAAATTGTGTATAATGTGGACAATTTTTCTATTGTTATTAAAACAGGAGGAAGGTATATGTATAGTATAGAAAAAATAAAAACAGATTTAAAAGATAGAGTATCAGAATATAGATATGAACATAGTTTAATGGTTGCAGATGAGGCAAAAAATTTAGCAAAAAAATATAATTTAGATGAAGATAAAGCATACGTGGCAGGGCTTGTCCATGATATTGCGAAAGAATTTACACATGAAGAGAATACTTTGTTGGTAAATAAATATAACTTATCTAAAGATTTATTGTTAGAATCAAATCACAAAATAATTCATGCAGATGTTGGGGCTGTTTATGTAAAAGAAAAATATGGCTTTGATGATGAAATTTGCATGGCAGTACGTTATCATACAATAGGGAACCCTAATATGAGTACATTTGATAAGATAATATATATAGCAGATAAGATTGGCAGAAAAGATAAAGATGAATTTATTATGAATTTAAAAAAGATAGCTTATGAAGATATAGATAAGGCAGTTTATGTTTTCCTATTACATCAAAAAGAAAAATTTGATAAAAAGAATAAATCATTAAGTAATAGTACCTTAGAGCTCTTAAATTTGTTACAAGATAAATATTTAAAATAAAATTTCTTTAATGCTTATTTAATAAAATAAAGATATATTATATATGGTAATGTCATGCTTTCAATAGCAAGAGTAAATATATAACTTAAAAATTCAGTTTAGAATAATATAAAAAATATTTTAAAATATTGGGATATATATTTAAATACTACTAATTATAAACTTATATTTAAGATAAAAAAAAGGAGCAGGTTGAACTTGTTTTTAAAGAATACCAACTTCTTGAATATTTTATATCTAGTTTAAATCAAAATTTATCTAAAGTCAAATATATGGCAAACTTTTGAAAATAGAAATATCCTTGAAAATTACCTAACAATAATAATATAGTATTATATGAGCAATATTTTATTTTTAAGATATTGTTATATTATCTTAAGTTTTTTTGTATATAATTTAAAAGGATCTGATATTTTGTCTAAAAAATTATAACAGGAATATAGTGAGAAATATTGATAATTTTACCTATTTAGTATATTATATATAAGAATTATATAAATGAAAGGAACTAGTCAAATAATATATTAATATTTCTATATAATTGATTAGATGAGAGTTGTATATGTATATAAATGAATTAAAAATTAAATTGTTAAAAATTAGAAACGGAATATTACTATTTATTGGAATAGCTGGTTTGATAATTTTTGGATTATCTATAGTAGCTACATTGCTGGAATTTAATTATTATGATTACAATTATGTAATTACATTATTATTTCTAATATTAATTAGTATTTTAGCTATATGCTTTTCAATTGTATCAAGAAAAACAATAAATAGTATATATTTTCTTTCAAGATATTTTGAAGGAAGTTTAGATGATATTGTAAAATTTTCTCATATAGCTGAATCGTGTAATATAAAAGAAGAAAAAGTAAAATCTATGGTAAAAAGATTTATAAGGAAAAAGCTCATGAAAAATTATACTGTGGATGAAGAAAGAAGCCAAATAAAGTTATCTAGTAAAATGTATCAATGTGAGTGCAAAAATTGTGGAGCTATTGTAGATAAAAAAGAATATTTTACAGGAACTTGTTCATATTGTGGAAGTTCTGATTTATTTGCAAAGGTTATAACAGAAAATAGATGTTATAACATAGTAAATGAAACAGAAGGGAACATTTTAATAAAAGGTTCCAAGAAAAATAAATATTTAAGCAAGAATATTTTACTAAAAAGAATAGGAATTATAACTTTGATATTTATTGATATTGTAATATGTTTAACTAGTATTATAATTTTACCTTTTACTTTAGTTGATTATTCTGCAGCGGCATTTGGCTTTTTCCTTAGTATGTTTATAGCATTTGGATTTTTATCCTTTTTAAGGTTTTCAAACTTTAAATATATAGAACCCGCCATGTATTATTCAAAAATATTTAATGATATAGGAAAGCCATTTGTTGATGTAGATAAAGTTCCAAAATTTAAATTCAATAGGCAGGAAACAAGTGTTGTAAGATTTATAAGAAGAAAAACTATGTTAGACACTAAAACCAATATTATTGGCGGAATAAAAAAAGGGTACCTAGTTAATTGCACTGTAGAATTTCATGATGGAAGACCGCAAGTAGTACTTGCTAAAAAGATTGTAAAGGATACATGTCCAAATTGTGGAGCACCAATTGTGGGTGCTGTTGATGAAGTGTATAAATGTAGCTATTGTGGTAATAAAATATTTGATGTTATTGAAAAAAAATAAAATAAATGATATAATACTATTATTATATATAATGTAAGGGGGAAGAATAATGACATATATATATCTTTTAGCTGGATTAATTCCTGTTGCTATTTTGGCAGGTATAATTTATATTTGGTCTAAAAAAGAAAATGAGAAAATTGAAAAAGTTGCTTCACAATTAACAGAAGAACAAAAAAATAACTTGGTGGATAATCAAGTAGAAAATTTCAATGAAAAGAAAATTACTTGGACTCAACGTGGAATGATAAGTGAAGTAAAAGAAAGTGGAAGCAAAGTTAAGGTTAGAGTGTTGTATTATAATACAGTAGTACAAAACAATACTTTAAATCAAATTTGTGCTACAGACCTTAAGGTAGACAAATCTGAATTTGAAAAACATGGATTAAAAGTTGGATCATTTGTAAAAATATTTATAGATATGAACAAGTTTGAATCAAACATTGTGTTTGAATAAAAATAAATTTTAAAAGTATTTTTGGGAGTTATGTTTTTTTTTGACATGGCTCTGTTTTTTTAACTTAAAAGTTTGACATTAATATTTAGATAATTTTTTTTATTATATTTTTGGTATTAAATAAAAGTCTAATTTATATATAGAAAAAAACATATTATTATGATATAATAGTAAAAATTTTAATTTATATATTATATAAGTTTAGAAGAAATTTAAGGAGAAAATTTATGAAAAAGTATATACCATTTTTGTTTTTACCATTATTTTTTATTCCATCGTTTGTATTAGCAAGTTCTGGAAGTAGTTCATCCATACCAGTTAGTTTTGCAATTGGTTTAGAGGCATTTATCTCAATACATATGTCTGTATTTGTTTTAAAACCTATTTCAAAAATAATTTCTCAGAGTGAAAGTAAAAAAATATTTTGGATTTTGTTTGGAATAAGAGCAGCAATATTAATAATCTTTGATTTCTTTATTACAACGTCTATAGTTGTTTTTGATTTTTTGGCTGTTTTTGTTGGAGCATTTATAATAATTCCAATTTTAACTGCTAAAAAGAATGGTGGGATGATAAAAATGGATGAAAACAATCAAGATGAAATAGTAAATAATGGTTTAAAATGTAAAAAATGTGGAAAAGTTTTAAATGAAACTTATAAATTTTGTACTAATTGTGGAACACCTTTTGAAGTTGAAAATGATGTAAATACACCAAGAATATTAGTAAGTTATAACTCATTTGACCCTATATTTAAAAATTCCGAAGATAAATTAGTAGAAGAATTTATAAAAAGAGAAATGCAAAAAGCTGAATTTGATATAAACAGTAAATTAATACCATCAGATGTATTAAAAAGAAAAAATATTTTAAATGTTATATTTGCAGTACTACTTTTTGTATATATTTCACTTATATTTTTCCATTTCCCAATTGCAACATATATAGTTGGATTAGTTATATTAATTGCATTTTTCTTTATAACAAGAAAATACGACTTGGTTAAATATATAAAAAAAGAATTAAAATCAAGACCAAGTGAAAAAATTTCAAATGTAGTTATGAGTGTAAAAAGTTCACTTGTACCAGATAATATAAAAAAATTCAAAATCGTATTTTGCCTTGCTGCAATTTTAATATCTGGTGTAATATTTTATACTCCTAAAATTCTTTATGAAAAAGCAGATAATGGTTATTCAGTAAGATTTTATGCCTTTGGAATTACAAATTTTACAAAAGCTAAAATTCCAAATACATATAAAGGGGAAAATGTTGTAGGATTAAGAGGAAATACTTTTTCTAATATGCCACTATTAAAAGAAGTTGAATTACCAGATACAATAAAAGAAATAAGGGGACAAGCCTTTAAAAATAATTTTAGGTTAAAAAATGTTAATATACCAAGTAATCTTGAATATTTAGGAGGTGGAGCTTTTTATAACTGTGTTTCACTTACTAATATTGAATTTCCAGATTCACTAACATATATGGGAGGAGAAGCTTTCTATAACGCCTTATCTCTTGAGAGTATTAAATTATCAAATAATATTTCTGAGATTAGGGGTAATACTTTTGAAGAATGTAGTAGCCTTAAGTCTATTGTAATTCCGGATAATGTAACAAGAATAGGTGGACATGCTTTTTATGGTTGTAGTGAATTAAGTTCTGTAGAAATAAGTCAAAACAGTAACTTACAAGAAATTGGTTCGTCTGCATTTAGACTTTGTGATAACCTTAAAAGCATAACTATTCCAAAAGTTGTTGATGTAAATTCAAGAGCATTTAAGGAAAGCCCAACTAAAGTAAAAAGATATGGAGAAGCAAATTCTGAAAATACAATAGATGAAGGAAATTATGAAAATACTACATTTTTATATATTATAACAGGAGAAACACAAGAAATTTCAAAATATAAAAAATCAACTTCCGCATATAAAAGTAACGCAAAAATAAAACTTGAAAGTATAAAAGAAAATGAAAAAGGAAATGATTTTTATCTTTTATTTGAAGATGAAAATGGAAGTAAAAAAATAGTTATAAACAAAAAAAGTACATCAGTAAAAATAAATGAAAATATTGTAGTGGAAATATCAGGATTATCAGCATTGTATAACAATAAAAGCATTTCTCTTGATGTATATTATAACTAATATCTAGGAAAGGAATAAAAACTCACAATGGAAAATAAATTTATACATTTACTTTATGTTCCAACTATGGCTTGTAATATGGAATGTAAGTATTGTTATTTAGAGGATAACACAAAAGATAATTCTTTAGAATATGACGCTCTTGATACTTTAAAATTTGCTATAAAAAAATTTAAAGATGAAAGTGTTATTCCATTTAATATCTCTTTACATGGGGGAGAAGTTACCACACTTTCTACGAATGATTTTTATAATTTAATAAAATATATAAACGATTACTATGAAGAAAATAGAGATATAATTACAAGTGCTGGTTTTAAAATAGGAAGACCACATATAAAAACAAATATGTATAGTTTAGATAAACATATTGACACAATAAAAAAGTTTAATGTATCAATTTCAGGAAGTCTGGATTTGCCACTAATGTTGCATGATGAATATAGAGTTACAAAATCAGGTAAGAAAACATTAGACAAAATTTTGAAAAATACGGAACTATTAAAAGATATACCAAATAAAAAGAAGGTTTCTGCTACTATATTTAAAGAACACTATAATCATATAGACCAAATAATAAAAGATATAAAATATTTACACAAAAATACATGTCTAGATATGAATGATTTTAATTTTATGATAGGTTTTGATTATAATTCAAATGGCATTTTACATCATATAATTGAAGAAGAACAAGTTAAATTTTATGAAAGAATGCATAAAGAATTTGATGGAACAGACCTAGATTATGGTGTAAATGGTCCCTGGTTTGATGAATTTGGACCTGGGTATTGTTCAAACTGTGATAATTGTGGAGAAAAGTTCTTTTTACTTGAGAAAAATGGTGATATTTATTCTTGTGTAAGGGGGCAAAAAAATCCTGATTATTATTATGGGAATATATATAAAAATGAAGTTAATGAAATATTACAAACTGCCCAAAGAAAGATATTTATAAATCATAATAAAAAGCCGTTAAATGAAGAATGTACAAAATGTGGTTATCTGTATCTATGTAAGACAGGTTGTCCTTTCGTTAAAAACAATTATAAAACAAATAAAAGTTATACATGTAAATTGCAAAAGAAAATGTATAAGGATAGAAATTATTTACCTGATGAATTTAATGATGAATTTGTATATGAATATATGTCAAAAATGAGATTAGATGACTCAACTAGGTATATACCCAAAAAAAATGTTAATGATTATCCATCATTAGAAGAAATAATTAGTAGGGATGATAAACTAAAATATATTTATGATGATGAAAGTTTTATATTAGAAGTAGATAATGTTGAATATAAATTAAAATCGCAGGTAATAAAAAATATAAGAGATTTTGTTTATATAACACCTAATAGCAAGGTTAAAATATACATGAAAAAGCACGTTATATCAGAAGTATGTGATTTTCCTGAAAATAATTCACTATACATTATGATACTTAGCGGCAACTTAGTGACATATGGAGATGAAAATAGAACTAAACAAAGACATGTTGTAACACATCAAGTATATAAAGGAGTTTTAGATAATACAAAATCTGATAAGGAAGAATACTATGTATTTGATTTATCTAATTTGATTAGTGAATATAAAAATGAATATTCTAAAGAATCTCCAAATAATATTTTCTTTACAACTTCATCACTAAGAGATTATCATTATACAAAACAAAAAAATAATGCTTATTATCATATTCAAGCAATAAATTTACCATTTCAAAATATAGAATTTTATTATATAGATAAGGAGTTAAGGAAATGAAAAAAGAACCAGAAACTTATGAAGAGTTAATAAGAATGAAAAGATGTATAGAGCTTACTAAATATTACGAATTATCTGAAAAGGAATTAGAGCAAATATATGATTTTTTAGAGAATAATAAGAAGGGAGAAGTAATTTGTAAAAAAAATAGTATTTCTTTAGTTTTAAAAAATAATTTAAGCAATGCAACTGTTATTTCTTCAAGATGTATAAGTAGTTCTATTGATGGAATTATAATGAGTAATACTGTATTTAATGTTATACCGCATTATACACCATCCTCTAATTCTCACTATAGCAGAGGATCATCTTCAAGTAATAACAACAATAATAACAACAATAATAATAACAATAATAGATAGGATGTGAAAATATGCCTTTAATATCTGAAAGTTACCATAATGAAAAATTAAAAAGGTATAATATTAATATAAAAACTAAATATATAGTTGGAAACAAGATATTAGAAAAAAATACTGATGGTAGTATTAATGATGATATTTCAAATGGAATTAGATGTCAAAAGGATTACTATATAAATAATAGATGTGTACATACAGAGAAATTATTTGATTCAAGAATTGAATATACTTTTATTTCAAATTCTAAGGAAAATGAAGAGTATACATGTAAAAATTGTGGAATGAGTTCAAAACTCAAAGAGTTTGTAGATGGGTGTCCATATTGTGGTACTTACTATAACATTGATTATACAGATAAAGATTTAGGTGGTAAATATCATTATGATAGAGTACTTAGGAAAAAGACATACAGGGTTATTACTGCTATAATAGATCTTGTAATAAGTTTAATTTTATCGTTTATATTTATAAAATACACTTCAAGGACTTTTAATAGCTATGATATATCAAAAATATTTATATATGGGACAATACTATCTTTAATATTGTATTATCTTTTTTATATTATGGATGCTTACGTAATTCTTGGACCAATAAAAAGATTTAAAGATAAGCAAAATAAAAAGCAAATGGAATTTTGGGATAGAACTAAAATAGATAAAAAGATATTCTTTAATAATCTAAATTATGAAGTAGGGAAAAAATATTACTTGAAAGAGGATATTATTGACTATGACATTTTAGACTATCTTGATTTTAAAGAATTTAGAAAAAATGATAAGCTATATGTTAGTGTAAAAGCTGATGTTAGAATAGTATATTTAAAAAATAATAAAATAAAATCTAAATTTATTGAAGATACCTATGTTTTATTAAAACATAACAATAAAATTATAGAATTAAAAGATGGGGCGAATATGATAAAATGTCCAAACTGTGGTGCATCCGTTGATGCAAAAAATGGATATTGTGAGTATTGCAATAGTAAAATAGGATATCTACAAGAATGGATAATTGAGAAGTAAAACGATAAATAAAAATAACTTACGAACTGTAATAGTGCGTAAGTTATTTTTATACGCTGAGTTAAATAGAAATGTTTAAAGTATGTTTGTATAAAAAATATAATTAATTATTTTTTCTTGACTTGAAAAGTAATTATTTTAGATGAAGAAACATCAATATCATTTAGATTAACAGTAAGCGTACTTGTTTCTTCTTTATATTCATAATCAGAAGAAATTGCAGTTTGACCATCAATAGTTACACTATCTGGCACGAATTCCACTAAAGATGTGTCTAAGACATCCTTAACTTCTGGTGTTTTATATGGCATAGTAGAATTGTTGTTAATAATAATCGTATAAGTTAAATTTCCATCTGCCCATACCTGTTTGTCTGCAGTTTTTGTAATAGTAAGCCCACTAATCATTGTAACTACTGTTGCTGTTGAGGTAATAGAAGTTGGTATATCGTTATAATTTCCTACAGCCTGGGCAGTATTATTTAATATTTTTTCCATTGTATCCCTCCATAATTATTTTATGAAAATATGACTAAAAGTGTTTGTGTTATTTATGAACTCTGTTTTATTATATTCATAAAATAAAATAAGAGGTGCTTTTATGATAATTATAAACCAAAATACAGTTGTTGTATTTACAAGTAGTGAGCTTAAGGAGGCTCTAGAAAATGATAATGGGTATACGTATATATACTTAGGAAGTGATATTACATTATCAAGCGGTATAGCAATTTCAAATAAAAAGTCAGAAGTGATTATTGATGGAACATATAATAATGTAATGTATAACTACATTGATCAAAAAAAATTAGGAACTTCAGATGGTATCTATGTAACAGGAGCATTTACTTCTAAAGTAACTGTTAAAAATATAAATATAACAGGATATAACTATTATGGGGTTATATATGTATCAGAGGCTAGTGCATATAAAAATACAACTATAGAATATTCAAAAGTAACATATGTTGGACCACAAATAAGTTATAATCCTATGGGAATTACAAGATTTTTAGATTCAGTAATAACTATTAAGGATAATTATGCTTCTGGAAATGAAGTAGCAGAATGTAACCAAATAGAAATAGGTGGAAATACAACTATTATTCATAATTCTACTGGTAACTCTTCTTTTTGGTTTCGTAATTCTAGTCCATCATTTACAATTTTAAGTGGGGCTTCAGTGTATTTTACAAGTACAGCAAGAGAACTATTTTATGGAGTAACAGATTTAGTATTTACAATCTCTAAGAATGCATCATTTTATGTTTCGGTATATAACGGTCTTGCTTATGGTACATTTGGAACAGGTACAACTATAATAGATGAAAATGCTACATTTTCTTTAAATAAAACACATTATAGTGGTTCATATCCAACATGGTATAGCTATGGAACAATAACTCTTAATAAAGGTTCTACGCTAAACATAATAAATAATTATGAAAATATTACCTCATCAAATTATAACATATTATTTTCTGGCAATGGTAGTGGACTTATATTGAACAACCCAGAAAAAGTGGTATTGTATAATAGTGTTGGAAATGTAATTAGTGCAAGAAATAATTCTATTTTTGATTTCACATATAATAGAATTAATTTATTTAACACAGCTATATCCATCACTGACGATATATCAAAAGATACCCTTCCAACATATTCATGGTATAAAAGTAGTGAATTATCTAAAGTTTCAGGTACTTTTACAAGTGCAAAGACAACGGTTGTTAGCAATAATTATACAGAAGAAGAAATGAAAAACTTACCTAGTCTTAGTAATTTTAATATAATAGATAAAAAAATATTGTCTATTGGTACATTCTTTTTTTGTATTAATCCTATAACAGAGAAAGATACAACTATTAGCGGAATGACTAGAGCAAATGCATCTATTTTAATAGAATATGAAGACAGTAGTGTTGTTGTAAATGCTGATGAAAATGGTGATTTTAGTTATTCATATTCTATACCTCTTCCGGTTGGAACAGTTATAACTTTTACATGTAAATATTATGAGGACTTGTTGTATTATACTAAACAAGTTGAAGTTGTATATAGTGGAGAATTACTACTCGATAGTGCAACAAAGAGTTTTCAATTTGAAACATATGCAATAAATAAAAATCCAGTTATATGTCCAAGATTAACAAATCTTAGCGTAAGAGTGATAGATTCTAGAATAAATAGTTCTGATTGGAAGTTATATGCTGCAATAAATCATGAAATGGAATCAGATTATGGAATAGTTTTAGGTGATTCATTAGTATTTGTTGATGAAAGTGGTGATATTAAATCATTATCTGATACGCCAACACTTGTATATACTGGAAAAAATAACGGCGGTAGTACTACAACAACCGATATTACATGGGAAGAAAATAAAGGAATATTACTAAGATTAAATGATCCACTAGAAAATAATGTGAAGTACAGTGCACAAATTATATGGACTATAGAAGAGTAAAGATATAGTGTATCTATAATATAATTATTTTCATATAATAAAATGGGAGGTGAACAATACAGATGGCCGACGTAAGTTTAAGTAATAGTGCTAGTGTAACAGGAACATACGATTCTGATCCGTTAACACTTGAATCAAATGCTGTTGTAACATCAATATTAAAAGGATTAACAATAAGAAAAGATGTTGATAAACAAAAATGGGCAACAGGTCCATTAACATATACAATAACGGTTGAAAATAATGCTGATAATGAATTTGAAAATACAACATTAGTTGATATTTTAGATTCAAATTTAATTAGTCTTGTGGCAAATTCAGTTCAAGTAAATAGTACAACTACACAATATACCTATGAAGAGGATACAGGTAAACTATCTATTAGTTTAGGTACAATAGCAGTGGGGGATACTTCTGTAATTACCTTTCGTGTGCAACAAAAATATTAATAACTGGAATGAATTAAAAAATACAGCCTTTTTTTGTTATAAAGAAAAAGTATATAGAAGTAATACTGTTTATGTATATAATGTAAAATGTAAAAAGATCTGTTGTAGAAATTTTAAAAAGATATATTTTTTTGATAATTGTATTGAAAAAATAAGTATACAGTGTATAGATAATAAAATTTACTATAGCTTAAAAATAATTACATTTTGTAAATCTTGTATAAAAATATTTAAAGAAGTATATATTATATCTCCAAAATGCATTTGTTAGATTTGTATTTTGGAGATTGTTATTAATTATATAAAAGTTGAATTAATAATATAGAAAAATTTATCAAAATATAGTATAATTATATTTATTATATAAGATGTAGGGGGATATTAATGTTATATGAAATAAAAGGTGATGAAAGTTTAAATAAAATAAAAGACTTTTTTAATGATATAAGGTTTTTTATGGGAAAAAGCGTACTTGATGGAATGATGGGAAATGCATATGTAGATAACATTTCAAATCCTAGTATAGCTTTTTTAACTGTGAGAAAATATTGCTTTATTAGTGGAAATATAGAAAAAGAAAAATTTAAACAAATTATAGATGAACAATTTAAAAGTTATAAATTGATATCTAGTGATGGTTTGTCTAAAGAACTTGAAGAAATATATAAGGATAATATTATAAAATCGTATAGATATTCTATAAAAAAAGATCCAGTTTTTAATATTCAAAAATTGGAAGATATGTCAAATGATATAAAAACTAAATATGAAATAGTTAAGATTGATAAAGAAATGGCAAATAGAATAAAAAATGAAAATTTTATAAATATTACGGATGATTATGAAAATAATGGTATTGGATTTTGTTGCATTTATAATAATGAAATAATTGGTGTGGCATCTTCAAATATATTTTACAAAGATGGAATTGAAGTTAACATTAAAGTTAAAGAGCAGTATAGGAGACAGAAAATAGCTACCGCATTAGCCTCAACCTTAATAATAGAATGCCTAAGACAAGGTAAAAAGGTTAGTTGGGACGCAGCTAATACTAATTCAATAGGATTAGCAGAAAAACTTGGCTTTGAATATGACTCAAAATATAGTATTTATAATTTTAAAATTGATATTTAAGGAGAAGGTAATAGTGGAAAGTTTAACTAATGATTTAGAAAAAATCGTCAAAAAGTCAGAAGAAAATGTATCTATTTTAATTAAAAAATTGAATAGTTTGACACCTATATATAGCTATAATAATAAAATAAGAGTTATATCAGCATCTACTATAAAAGTTCAAATTATGTTAGCTGCATTAAATGAAGTTAAGAATAATAATATAAGTTTAGATGAAAAAATATTAGTAGAGGATGCGGATATATTAGATGATAGTGAAGTATTCGATAATGGAAAAGGTTTTTATACACTTTATGAATTAATTAATTGGATGATTATTGTATCTGATAATACAGCAACTAATGTTATAATAAAGAAAATAGGAATGTCAAAAATTAATGAATATATTTTAAATACATTAGAATTAAAATCAACTGTGTTGCAAAGGTATATGTTAGATAATAAAGCACGTGGAAATGGATTTGAAAATTATACTTGCCAAGAAGATATGTTAAATACTTTTTCAAAGCTATTTAATAAAGAAATTTTAAATAATGAATTATGTGATAAGGCAATTCAAATTCTTTATAATCAACGTCATCAAAATCAGATAATGAGATATATTTATACCCCTGTAAAATTTGCACATAAAACAGGTTATTTAGAGTTTTTAAATCATGATGTTGGAGTAATGAATATTAATAATAAATATTATTATGTTGGTATTTCTGTTTATAATTCAAAAATGAAAGAAGGAAATAAAAGGCTAGTAGGAATTTTGGGCAAAGTAATTTGTAATTATTTAAAAGAAAAAAATTAAAACATAATTTAAAACATAATAAATAAAAGTATATTGTAAATAACTACATAAAAATCAAGGGTATAACAAGTTTGAACTTAATTTATATCCTTGATTTTTAATTATATAGAAAAATTTCCTTTCTTACATAATTTTGATAAAACTATTCTGTAAACTATACTTCTAGAGAAAAAGTCAATAAAATTTACTATTCCAAATACAAATAATGCAAAAGGTGTATTTAAAAATAATAAACATATTAAAAATCTTATTATAACCCCAATGGTAGATCCTATTAGTAATATAAATGACTTACCTTGTGATATACATAATGTCTTATATGTTTCGTATGGATATAGCCCAAATACGCCAAGTGAATAAAATATAATATATGGAAAGCATTTATTTAAAGGTAAACTACCATGTGATATTACTAAATAAATAAAAGTAAATACAAAATTTAATGCAATAATTAAAGGAAAACATTTATTCCTCATATTTATGCAATTATTGTATTGCTCTATGTATGTTTTACCCTCTGGCACTTTAATCATTAAAGCTGCTTGATATGCATTTGTAATAATTTCTAAAGTCAAACACACTGAATAACAAACTGTATGGATTCCGTATTTTTCTGTTCCCATATGACTTGCAATCACACCATACAGTAATAAAAATATTCTAGATAATAGTCTTTCTGAAGAATATGCAAATCCATATTTAATTACATTTTTTAGGGAATTTTTATTAGGAAGTTCAAATTTCAATTTTAAATTGTATAACATATATATAACTGAAATTAGCCAAGATACTATAGTTGCAACGAATAGTAATGTTAAATTTTTAGTAAATAAATATGCAAATGTATCTAATGCTATTAAAGAAACATAGTAAACAATTAAGCTTTTTCTATATAATTTTAATTGTCCTTTAAGTCTTATTATTTCAAAAATTCCATTTGCTAATCTTCCAAATACCACATAAATTGCATAAAAGTTTAATAGTATAGATAAAATATTTTTTTGTGTATCACTTAAATTGAATATATTTACTATTAGATTTTTACATGTTAAAACAATTATCCCCATTAAAATTCCAAATATAATATTAAACCATAAATATTGCCATTCATTTTTTCTAGTTGTTCTATAAGTGTATATTCCTATTTCTGCAAAAGATTTAAAAATGGAATCTATTAATAAAAAACTCCCAGTAACTACTATTGCATCAATACTAATTAAATTATTAAACGCTGAATCAATACTGTCTGCAAGACTCATAAATATAAAACTTATGAGAATTGAAATAAATTCTTTCATTTTTAACCGCCTTTTTCTAAATTATGGTAAAATTATACTATAAATGACAAAAAAATACTATATTAGTTAAATTTTTTTAGTAAAAAAGTGGCAAGAATATATAAAAAATGATATAATAAAAAATATTAAATAGTAGTAAATAAATTATATAATTTATTTATTGTTAAGGAGAAATGAATTTGAGGTGTAATATTGTTTATGTTAGAAAAATTAAAAGATAAATATGTATTTTTTGATGTTGAGGGTACATTATCTGAATATAGATACAAAGATATATTGTACGGTGGAAAATGTCCAGAGCTAGGGTGCCAGTCATTAGAAGATTTTTTATTTGGAGAACTATTTTATAAAGCAAGGCCACTTAAAACTATGCAAAAAATAATTGAAAACTTAGATAGTGATAAGATTTTTATATTAGGTGCAGTTGTTACTAATAACGAGATAGAGCAAAAGTATAAATGGTTAAATGAAAATTATCCAAAAATAAAAAGGGAAAATATGTTTTTTATAAATTCTACAATGTTAAAACCAGAAGTTATTATAGAATATTCTAGACATTTTAATATTCCTTTAGAAAAAATAGTATTTGTAGATGATAGATTAGATGTTTTAAGAAAGGCTGAGGAATACGGAATAGCTTCATATCATCCTAGTTCCTTTATGGAATAAGGTGTATAGATGAAAATAAAAAATATTTCATTAATTTATATACATACATTTTTATCTACTTTTATACTATATTACATATGTGATACATTATTTTATATAGAACGTGGATTAACTTCTAGTCAGTATATAAGTTTTGTTGGAGTAGCCTTTTTAGTTAAATTATTGCTTGAAATTCCATTTGGAATTATAGCTGATAAATATAATAAAAAAATACTGTTATTGACTAGTAATTTGCTATTTATAACTTCTACTATAATATTTATATTTTCTCACAACTATTTTACCTTTTTGATTGCAATAATAATTAATGCTATAAATAATTCACTTAGTTCAGGAATAATAAATTCTATATTATATGAGAATGTTGAAGATAAAGCAAAATTTAATAAAACTTTATTTTATAATTCTTTTTGTTACAATATATCATATATGCTTGCTATGATAATGGGAGGTTATATAGGTCAAAAATTTGGATTAGTATATACTTATTATATTACTATAATACCTTTTGTTATAGATTTCTTTATATTATTGAATATAAAAGTAAAAAATAATTCTGAATATACAGGTATTGAGAAAAATTTATCTATATTAAAAAATGGAATTAAAGAGGTAAAAAATAATCCTTATATATTAAAATTGATAGTAAGAAGTTCTATATTATCTTCTGGAATAAAGTTAGTGGAAGAAAGTCACCCTGAGTATTCATCAAACATAGGGGTATCTGTATTTATAATTGGTATATATACTTCATTAATATTATTATTTTGTATTGTTGGAAGTTATATAGGTAGCAGGGTTAATAAAAATAAATACAAATTTATATTAAGTATTAATCCAATAATATCTGGCGCTTGCATATTATTAATAGGTGTCTTGAATAATTTTATAGGAGTATTATTTATATTATTAATTTATATTTTTTCAGAAAGTTTTGAGAATATAATGATGTCTTACCTTCATAATAACATTACATCCAAATCTAGAGTAACTGTTGAATCGATAAATCAATTTTTACTTGGAATAGTTGGATTTTTGTTTAGTATATTGATGAGTATTTTATTAAAATTTATGAGCCTTAATGTAATGTATATAATAATTGGAATTATAATTATTTTATTTGAAACATTAAGTATTATAAAGTTTAAAATTATAAGAAATAAGTAAAAATTTGATTTCAAAAGGAAAACATGGCTATTATAGAAATTAAAAACTTAGATAAATTTTCAATTAATCAAATGATAGAAAATACAATAAATGATGTGAAAAAATTATTTCGATTAGTTGATAATTATTATATAAAATATAGACATATGAAGAAATACAATGAATATTATGAGAATATTTCTGCTGGCAAAATATATATAAAATATGAATAAAATTGTTTTGAATGTTAAAGAAGAAATGAATAAGGAGTAATTATGAGAATAGGAATAGATATAGATAATACTATTTGTGATACAGGTACATATTTAGAGAAAAGGATTTATGAATGGGATAAATTTAATAATAGAGAAACTAAGTTAACAAGCAATTATAAGAATATTTATCAGAAATTTGCTTATGACTTAAAAGAAAAGGAACGCTTTGATAATATATATGTTCCAATAATGCAAGTTGAGGCTAATGCAATCAGAGATACTGATAAAGTAATAAATAATTTAAAAGAAGAAGGACACCAAATATACATAATATCATATAGGGGAATTTTTCAATATGAAAATGCACTAGAAGTTACTAAAATGTGGTTAAAGAAAAACAACATTCCATATGATGAAATAATAGTGGAAGAATGGGATAAAGGAAAGGTTTGTAAAGAAAATAATATAGATATTTTTATTGATGATGAACCTGTACATTTGAAGCAAGCTAAGGAACAAGGGGTTGATGTTATAATGTACTCAACAAAATATAATAGTTATTGTAATGATTTTAATTGTATAGATAATTGGAATGATATTTATTCATATATACAAGAAAAATCTTGCTTAAAATGATAAAGAGAATTTTTTACAGACATTTTTATATTGATTATAGTTATTTATATAAAATAAAAACTTACGAACTTTTAGGTACGTAAGTTTATTTCAAATGAAGCCTTAACTATACACGTATACGAAATTAAGACTATAAGATTTGATTAAATCTACCTAATAAATTTATTATATCATTTTCCTATATATTTTCAATGAAGTATGGAAAGATTTTGATATTTATTGTATAATAAAAAAGAAATTTATCGGAAAGTAGGCTAATTAAATATGTGGATTTTTTTATGTTTATTGTCGGCTGCAACATCAGGATTAGCATCTATCATTATGAAAAAATGTTCTAAAAATAATAATGCTAAATCAATTGCACTAATAGGACTAGCAACAAGTAATATTTTATATATAATAGTGTCTATTTTATTTACAGATGTTTTAACAAATTTTAGTATTAAAAATTTTCTTCAAATTGCACCATTAACAATATGCCAAATGACAGGTTATATATGTGGCATATTATCAGTAAAATATGCCAGTGTTTCTACTGTTATACCAATTAGAAAGTGTAATACAATAGTTACATTAGTTTTAGGAATATTAATTTTAAATGAATCTATACCGATTTTAAAATTAATATTATCATTAATTCTTGTAATTTTAACTATATTAATTGTTAAAGAAGATAAAATTACTGAAGATAAAGATAGTAAAAAAGGAATTATGTTTGCATGGCTTTTTGTTCTTTTTAACGGAGTATCATCAATGTTAAATAAATACTATATAAACACTTTTGTAAATCCTCTAGTTGTAACTTTTTACTATAGTTTATTTGGGCTTTCTATAGTAGCATTGTATTGTTTTTTCACTAAAAGTTGGAAGTGCTACAATTTAAAAAATATAAATAAATCATATATGTTATTTACTTATATTTTATTTGACTTTGTATCAAATTTAAGTTATAGATATTGTTTAGTAGATGGTCAAGTCTCATTGGCACAACCAATACATTCTAGTTCAATAATTATTACTATTATAGGTTCATATTTTATATTAAAAGAAAAAATATCTAAAAAGAAGTGGTTAATGATTGCTGGTGTAATTATATGCGTAATGTTGTTGTCAATTTAATATAAAAGGAGTTAGTAAGTTAATGCTACAAACATTATAATATTATTATAGCTATTTTATATTACTATATGATAAAATGCTTTTAATTATGGAAAATTCGTCATAGTTAAAATTAAGAAATAATGAAATAGTTGAAAAAATGAATAATATAGGTATAAACTTAGATAATATTAAAGTGTCAATGATTTTTGAAAATGTCCCAAAAATTTTTAAACATTAGCCCTAAAAATT